>ENA-UOOE01001492-UOOE01001492.1-fermentation-metagenome-genome-assembly--contig:-NODE-1492-length-19594-cov-330.454783_pt1 | contig 19594 bp, 22 predicted proteins | sample MGYA00245776_ERZ724021 | MGnify/ENA primary metagenome ERZ724021 (study PRJEB28704, sample SAMN03018321) | fermentation metagenome | biome: anthropogenic terrestrial biome; feature: soil... | reverse complement strand
AAAAACTGAAAAAAATGTGAGATGAATGGTCAAAGTCAAAGACTTGCTTAGAAGAAATAAAGAAGAAAAAAATGAAAATATAAAGAGTGAAGAATTCTATGAAGGAGACGATAACGTGACAGAAGAAAATAAAAAAGAAATTGGATTAAAAACAATAGGATTGCACGCGGGACAGGAAGAACCTGACCCAACAACAGGTTCCCGAGCCGTACCAATTTACCAGACATCATCCTACGTTTTCAAAGACACCGAAGAGGCAGCAAATCGTTTCGGACTTAAGGAGTTTGGAAACATATACACCAGGATCATGAACCCAACCAATGATGTCTTCGAGAAGAGGATAGCTGCAATAGAAGGAGGTCACACCGCACTTTCAGTATCCTCCGGACTGAGCGCAATATTCATTGCAATACTGAATGCAACTGAACTTGGAGACAATATAGTATCCGGCGACAACCTCTACGGAGGAACCTACGAATTATTTAACTACACATTCCCACGTCTCGGACGTACAGTGAAATTCGTGGACTCAAGAAAACCTGAAGAATTCAGGAAAGCCATAGATGAAAAAACCAAAGGTATATACGTTGAATCCATTGGAAACCCAAAGATCGATGTACCTGACTTTGAAAAACTGGCAGAAATTGCCCATGAAGCAGGAATACCATTGATAGTAGATAACACCTCTGCTGTAGGACTTGCAAGACCAATAAAACACGGAGCAGATGTTGTAGTACTTTCTGCAACCAAGTACGTTGGAGGACACGGAACATCCATAGGTGGAGTTATAGTGGATTCAGGTAACTTCAACTGGGGCAACGGTAACTTTCCACAGTTCACAGAACCAGATCCAAGTTATGCAGGCCTGAAATACTGGGAAACCTTTGGAGACTTCCCTGAACTTGGAAACATCGCATTCACAATCAGAGCAAGAGTTTTACTCCTAAGGGACTTAGGACCAGCACTCAGTCCATTCAACGCATGGCTGTTCCTGCAGGGACTTGAAACCCTCGAGTTAAGAATGGAAAAACATTCCAGAAATGCACTTGAAGTTGCAAACTACCTTAAAAACCATGAAAAAGTTGAATGGGTTTACTACCCTGGACTTGAAGATGATCCAAGCCACGAACTTGCGAATAAATACCTCAAAGGAGGTTACGGCGGACTCGTGAGTTTCGGTATCAAGGGAGGACTTGAAGCCGGTAAAAAATTCATAGAAAGCGTTGAATTACTGTCCCACCTCGCAAACATCGGAGACTCAAAAAGCCTGGTTATACATCCAGCATCAACAACCCACCAGCAACTCACCCCTGAAGAACAGGCATCAACAGGCGTTACACCTGACCTTGTAAGGTTATCAGTTGGAATAGAAGATGTTGAGGACATTATAGCAGATATAGACCAGGCACTCTCCAAAGTATAATTAACTTCAAGGGGTTCTTGAAATACTTAAAGAAACCATCAAAGCCCCCAACTTGAAACCACAGTAACTTGAGTGAAATGAATGTCAGTAAAACTGAAAAGAACTTCAAAGGATGAATTCAGCGCTTTATCCTTTGATTGTAGACTATTGAACTAAAATCAATATGAACGATATTAAAAGATTTAGGAGATTTATAAATGAAAAGCGAATCAATCGGAGACATTAAAACAAAAGAATACACACTATCCGATGATTTGATCCTTGAAAGTGGAGAGAAGCTTGTAAACCCAACCATCGCCTATGAAACCTACGGCAACCTTAACAGAGAAAAGAGCAATGCTATTCTCATCTGCCATGCCCTCACAGGAGATGCACATGTTGCAGGATGGCACAAAGGAGACAGAAAACCCGGATGGTGGGACATAATAATAGGTCCAGGTAAGTGTCTAGACACTAGGAAGTACTTCATAATATGTTCCAACGTCATAGGTGGTTGTAAAGGGTCAACAGGTCCCTCTTCAATAAATCCTGAAACTGGGAAAAAATATGGATTGGATTTTCCAATAATCACCCTGAAGGACATGATCAATGCCCAGAAAAAACTCGTAGATCACCTGGAAATTAAGCAGCTCTTTGCAGTTATAGGTGGATCCATGGGGGGAATGCAGGTGCTTCAATGGTGTGTGTCCCATCCAGAGATGGTTAGATCTGCCATTCCCATTGCAACAACTGCTTACTCATCACCACAGCAGATAGCCTTCAACGAGGTTGGTAGAAGGGCCATAGTATCAGATCCCAACTGGAACCATGGTAACTACTATGGTAAAGAGCTTCCAGATGACGGCCTTGCCCTTGCAAGGATGATAGCCCACATAACCTACCTCAGCAATGAATCCATGTACCAGAAGTTCGGTAGAAGACTGCAGGACAAAGAAGAGTATAGTTTCGACTTTGAAACAGACTTCCAGGTTGAAAGCTACCTCCACCATCAGGGAAACTCCTTCACAAAAAGATTTGACTCTAATTCTTATCTATACATCACCAAGGCAGTGGACTACTTCGATCTCTCAGGGGGAGGATCCCTTCAGGATGCATTCGAAGAAGTTAAGGCCAAATTCATGGTCATATCAGTGGATTCAGACTGGCTCTACCCACCATCACAGTCAAAAGAGATAGTTATGGCTTTAAGTGCCAATGATGCTGAAGTACAGTACTGTGAAATAAAATCCAGCTACGGACACGACGCATTTCTACTGGAAGCAGGCCAGCTCAACTACCTCATTGGAGGATTCCTCACAGACACAACAGTTGAAGACGTTATGACACGTGAAGCTGCAGTTATAAGTGAAAGTTCCAGTATAGTGGAAGCTGCAGAGATGATGCTCAAAGAGAAGGTAACACATCTACCTGTTGTTGCAGAGAACAACACCTTGAGGGGTATTGTAACGGCTTGGGACATTTCCAGGTCTGTGGCATTGAAGTACGATAAACTGGATGATATAATGGTCAAAGACGTTGTTGTGGCAAAGCCAGAAGACCCCATTGAAAATGCAGCCCAAAAAATGAAGGAATACAATATTTCATCCCTTCCAGTCGTGGACGATGCTGAGAAGGTTATAGGCATTGTTACAAGCGATCATATGAGCACTTTAATTGCTAATGACTAATATAAGAAGTACACAAAGTGTTTTAAGTTAAAAACAATATAACTAAGTGCAGTAACGAACAAATACCCCTAAAATTTAATTTATTAAAATTTTATTTAATATTTATTTTATTTCATGGAATTCAAGATTATAAAAAAAATAATACATGAGAAATCAAGAGGTGGAAAACATGATTTACATGGATCATTCAGCAACATCCCCTGTGGATCCAGAGGTTTTTGAGGCAATGAAACCATACTTCCAGGAGGAATTTGGAAATGCCTCAACACTTTACAAACTCGGAAGAGACGGTAAAAGGGCAATGGAAAATGCCAGGGCCCAGGTAGCATCAATCATAGGTGCAGAACCTAAAGACGTTATATTCACAAGCGGTGGAACAGAATCAGATAACATCGCAATCAAAGGCATAGCCTACAAACTCAAAAACAAAGGCAGACACATCATCACATCCAACATAGAACACCCTGCAGTGCATGAAACATGCAATTACCTTGAAAAGAACGGATTTGAAGTTACATACGTTCCAGTAGGGACAGATGGACTTTTAAAGGCCTCAGATGTTGAAGATGCAATCAGGGACGACACCATACTCATAACTGTGATGCATGCAAACAACGAAATTGGAACAATACAGCCCATCGCAGAGATAGGAAAGATAGCACATGAAAAAGGAGTACTGTTCCATACAGATGCAGTTCAGTCCGTTGGAAAGATTCCAGTTGATGTGAATGCTTTAAACGTGGACCTGCTCTCAATATCATCCCACAAGCTCTACGGACCCAAGGGTATTGGAGCCCTCTACATAAAGAAGGGTGTTCGCCTTGAACCCATAATTCACGGTGGAGGTCATGAAAGGGGGCTGAGACCAGGTACAGAGAACGTTCCAGCTATTGTAGGATTTGGAAAGGCCTGTCAGCTTGCAGAAGAGAACCTTGAAGAGGAATCTGCAAGACTCATAAGGCTCAGGGACAAACTCGTGGATGCAGTTTTAGAACAGAACGAAGAAGCTTATCTCAACGGTGACAAGGAAAAACGTCTGCCTGGAAATGCTAATTTCCGTTTCACAGGTATAGAAGGAGAATCATTGATACTTCACCTTGATTCCAAGGGAATTGCAGCATCAACTGGTTCAGCATGCTCATCAACCAAACTAGAACCATCACAGGTTCTCATGGCAATAGGGCTTGAAGAGGTGGAAGCCCACGGATCCCTGCGTATCAGTCTGGGACGTGAGAACACCGAAGAAGATATAGACCATGCAATAACATCAATCAAGGAAGTTGTTGATACTTTAAGAAAGATGTCACCATTATGGTGTAGTAAGGGGGAATAATATGTACAGCGAAAAGGTTATGGACCATTTTCAGAACCCAAGGAACGTTGGAGAAATAGAAGATGCCGATGGTGTGGGAACAGAGGGAAACCCAACCTGCGGAGACCTCATGACCATATACATAAAGGTTGAAGACAACATCATCACTGATGTGAAGTTCAAAACCTTCGGCTGCGGTGCTGCAATAGCCACAAGCAGTATGATAACAGAGATGGCAGTTGGAAAAACCATAGAAGAAGCCCTGAAGATAACACGTAACGACGTGGCTGAGGAACTTGAGGGACTGCCACCAGTTAAGATGCACTGCTCCAACCTGGCTGCAGATGCCCTTCGCGCTGCAATTGCAGATTATAAGATGAAGCAGGCTGAAAAAGAACAGGCCGAAAGTTAAATCTTTATTAAAAAGCTAAAACCTGCTTTATTTTCTTTTTTTATTATTTTTCATCCAAAACTTTCTTTTTAACTTTTTATTTACCAAACCCATGGTATCAAACGGTAACGCGTTTTTTTGGTGTATTCCTTATACCCTGATAAGTCCTTTTGTAATGTACCGTCTTCTAATGCCGTGCGGGTAACTAACGCAATTGTTAAGATAGCACTGGGCATAAGACCCCACCATGATCCTAAAATAAGGGGAACAGCTAAAAAGGAAATTATACCTGCGATATATCCTGGATGTCTTACAATTCCATAAGGACCAGTGGTAACCACTTCTTGATTTCTATCCTCTTGAATGCGAACCGTGCACTCAAAGTATGAATTAACGTACATCGCCCAGAACGAAAGGAAATAAGAAGATATAAACATAACTACTCCAAAACCTACAACCCATAAAGGCATGATCGTCCATTCATATCTTCCTGCGTCAATTCCAGAGATAATCAAAATAGAAAAATAGAGAGGTATGTAAAGAACTGCAAATATCTTATCAAAAAGTTTACTCCCCTCTGGAACCAATTTGGCCCGTTCATTGAGTAATCCAGGATTTACTTTGAGGAGGAACCCCACATAGATTATTTCATAGGTTAACATCAAAGCGAAAAACAGCCATTCATTCATCCAATTGATTCTACCTGATGAAATCAGGAGTATTATTAAGCCAGCAAAAATTCCAATAAAGCCCGTAACAATACCCTTTACCCCTTGGCGATTGATTTTATTTTCAGATTGAATTGAAGTTTCTTTAACTGTATCCATGAGATAATCCTCACCTTCAAAAAAGGTTCCTTTTTTTTAAAATTTTATTCCCTGAAAAAAAAGAAATTAAGGATCATCCGAATCTCTTTTTTAAGGCCTTTATAACAGCTATCATGTCCTCTTTAGTCATGCCTGCAAGTGCATCGTCCACATCATCCCACAACATTCCTTTGAAGTTTTCAACAAAGTCGTTTATTTCGCTCTCACTCATACAGGTTTCAACCATACAATCACCATCCTGTTTATTATTTATGTTTTGTATGTGATTTATTGTTTTTTGTTGTAACTTCTGGATATGGACGTGGATGGAATGTATAAATTTGGACGTAAAAAAACCCTAATTATTAAATTCTCCATTTATGCATCCATGAATTTTTGGATGAATTAAATATATATTTGAATCAACAGAACCAAGTTTGATGAAAAACATAGAGCGAAAGGAACTTATAGATAAAGTTTGCAAAAGGAGAATTGAAAGAGGAAATCACAAATCCCAGGTTAAAAACTTAATAGAATCAATTGAAGAACTGATTCAGGACCTTTCAGAATTTGAGGATAAATTGAATCCAGAGCTGCTGGAGAAAATTGCAATGGTTAAGATAATGATAAGGCAGATCGAAATTGGATTTGAATGTGAGGATGATATTAAAAGGGCCATGGAATCTGAAGCTTTGAAACTTGCAAGAGATCTGGATTTGGAGGAGATCTAATGAAAAATGAGGAATTACTCAAGGAATTTCCCCCGGAAATTGTAAAGGCCTTTAAAATAGCAGGAATCCATGAAATTAAGGTCATAAATGGGAAGGTTTACATCATGACCTATGTTCACCCAAATACAGCCACTGAAATCCGCATCCGACGTGAGATAGATGAAGCCATTAAAGCTGCAGGTTACACCTTCAAATGGTTCAGGGATTCTTATTCATGCCAGGGAAGGTTTGGTTACGGTGATATAAAGAAGGAATAAAGTCTATTTTTTTCTATTTTTTTAAGTTCTCGATCATACTTAGTTTGTGCACATATTGAATTGTAATTTAGAACATATCGATATATTTATTAAGGGGATCGCCTATAAGTTTCCATCAGAACTTATTAAAACTTGAATGATGAAATAAGGATTGATCTCTATGAAATCAGTTAAAGACAATGCAAAATTAATATTAAAGGCTATGATTGAAGGACATCAAAAAAAAGCAAATGGAGACGCAATTAAAAGATTAACAAAGCTCAGATCCAAAGAAATTAATGATGCAATACCCTTCCTGGAAAGCCAGGATTTAATAATCACAGCACCTGTCATAAAAAATATTCGATATGACTTTTTCCACATAACAATATCCCAGAAGGGATACAACTTTTACAGTGAAACCTACCACAGGCAAGAGACACCCGATTCTGATCCATTTTCCTCCTTACTATATGGATAAGAAGTTTTGGTGGGTAAAACAGGCCCCTGGCCTCATCACCAGGGGCTTTTCACATTCATTATATATTTTTACATTATCTAGTTTTAGAGTATTTTCCTAAATTTACCACAAATTACAGTTTAATCATAAAAAGGCAATAAAATAGGCTTCAATTACAAATCTTAATTTTATTTAATCTAAAAAACCCTTATTCTGACTTAAATTTAGAAATAAAAAAATTGAAATAAAAAAAATATTTGTTGTTTCATCGTTAGATGAAATCAACGTTTTATCCTGGGAATCCAAAGTATTTACATGCAGCTTTGATCATTTTGAGCTCAACTGCTGCATAATTTGCTGTTGATCCATAGTCCCTTTCAACTTCAAGGGTTATGGTGCTGATACCGTAGTGATGTCCCTGATTTCTTACCATTCCATTTTGACCCTGACCATACTCAACTGCACAGCCTGTTACACTCTTAACGTATTTAGCCCAGTTGCTCTCACCAGAATATGAAGATGTTGGTGTTGATGTTGTGGCGTATATAACTCCCTTGGTGTATGAGGTTAAACCTCCGCCGGAGTGAACATCGAGTATGTTGGTTATACCATGATTTTTAGCGAATTGAACAACGTTCCATCCGGGAGTTCCCTGAACATTGGCAACCCTGTTTGGATCCACATATTTGTAGCCTGTTTTCTTCACGTATTTGTAAAGCCACTTGTAGGTCTTTTTGTAGTAGGTTTTTTTAACCCATTTATAGTACTTCTTTCCATGGTACCTGTAAACCTTTTTGTACCATTTTGTGTAGGCCTTTTTGTACCATACCTTTTTGTATTTAACTTTTACAGTATAGGTGTATTTCATTGGGCCGTAGTACCTTGAATTCAGTGAAGTGTCCTTTGGAATTGCAAATGGAACAACGTACAAAGTTCCATTGAAGTTCTGTTTTTTGATGTACTCCAGGTACTGCATGGTTGCTATGTTGGCTTCTTCTTCATTTCCATGGATTCCAGCCCATATCAAGAGTTTTTTACCGTTACCATTTCCAAACTGAATAACAGTTGAACCTTGTTTCTCTTTTTCAAGTATTTGAGTTGAAAGAGTAGTTTTAGGTACATTAGTTGTTATTTCAGGGTTTTTACTCAGATCAGCACCAACATGGCTGTCTAATGTGGAGATGGTGTAGGGTGTTGCGTTTGTGGTGTTGTTTGCTGCAAAACCTGCAGGCATCACAATCATTAACATTGCCATTAAAGCAAGAAAACCTATTATTATGGACTTCCCCTTAATATCTAAATTTGTATCTCTATTTCTAATTCAATCATCCCCCGCCTCAAGAAAGATTTTAAAATATGTAATACGTATTTATGATTTGGTGGTAGTCACTAATAATGTTTTTCTTTTGGTGGTATAAAATAAAGTTGTTTAAGTTTTTATTAAGTAAAAAAAGCATATTCCAAACTTTAAATGTAAAAAAAGAAGTGAACGATGATTTAAAAGGTATAATTATTTTATATCTCCCTGTAAACGTTGATTTCACCTTCTCTTTCATAGAATTCATTTAAACTTGGCACGATCCTCTTGAAGTGTTCTGAAGCCTTGTGGTTGTCAAAGGCAACCATATCTTTCCATTCCTCGATCATGGTAACAACCTCAGAATCGTTCACATCTTGATAGAGTCCGTAGCTGATACACCCTTCCTCTTTAAGGCTTGCTTCGACGAGTTCATTTGCACGTTTTAAGAATTCATGGATCCTATCAACCTTGAAGTGTTTGGCAACGACTTTTATCATGGTTATCCTAATTGAATCCTATTGATCTGAATTTTAATATTTCTTTTGGTAAAATCAATTCATTAGGAGACTGCTTTTACCACCAGGACGATTATCACAATTAACAGTATAATCGGCCAGAAGTAGGCCAATGCAAATGCTCCAAGGATGAATATGTTGCCACAACTGGAATCATGATGATCCCGACTATTACTGCCCCTAAAAGTTCTCCAAGGTTCATTCTTATCATCTTTTATGTGTTTTAATTTGAAACTTTTAATAGAAAGAAGTTCAATGAGAGTTTAATATAAAAAATAAAAGATAAAATTTGATTATATCCTCTCTCTGAACCCCCTCCTCTCCCTGTAACCAGACATACCAGATTTTTCTTCATTTTTACAGAAGAATGCTGAATGCAAAACCCTGTCTTCATGGATGAGAGCTGAGCCCAGAGTTCTCGGACTTTCAAAGCGGTGGTCGTAGCCGTAACCAACTGATTTGTGTGTTTCCTCCAAGGATGACTTCAGATCCTCCAGAAACACGTCAACAGCTTCAGAAATATCCTCTTCATTTTTATCTTCTTTTTCCTCAAGAAGGGCCTCAATGGCGTAGCTTTTCATAAGCTTCTCATGTAGGAGTTTGTAAGCTGCAGCTGAGGACACCCTGTCCATACCTGCAACTTCTCCCTTTATGAGAACCAGTATTCCTTTCTGATCATCCATGAGTGGGAATGCGTCCATGTATCCCTTCAGATCCTTCTCCCTTGAGCTGTAAACATCACGCATGGCCCCGGTTTCTGACATCACCATTGCTTCGTGGGACAGTTCATTTATCTCGTCCCAGACCTCCCTCTGGTTGGAGCGGTAACCCTCGTGATTTCTGAGTGAACGGCACACAGATGCAGATTTGCTGCGGCGAACACGGTTTGCTGCCACGTGTCCAGAATCAGCAAAACGATCCGAGGTGTAGCTCCACCTTCCATGTTCTGTGCAGCTTACAGGTATGACGGTTTCAGAGCCCTCCTTCAGGAGTATGGTGGTGTTCAGGACCCTGTTCTGTTTTGCACCAACCAGTTCCTCACCATCAAGGAGCAGGACAGGAACATCCCCTAGATTATGAACCTTTAACTCAGGAACTGCACCATGTTCATTTAATTCTGTTATAACGATTGATTCTGAGTCCAGAGCTTCTTTTAGGGTAATGTAACCTGAAGTACTGTAACCTGAATCTTCCATACCATCAAAGAGTGGGATCACAGCCATTCCACCGTGTACATGGGTTTCCCCATATCCATACCATGCATATACTCAACCATTATAGCATTCACATTATCACCTCACATATATGTTGCTACTTGTCATTAATAAATATATTTATGTTCAATAAATATTAGAATTTATAATGTTTGGTATAGAATAAATGGAAGTATAGGTGGGTTTAATGAAAAATTTCGAGGGAGTAAGGAAATGTTTTAACGGAAAAAGAAGTGTTAAATAGTTTTAAAATCTCATAAAAGGGTTATTCATAAAAAAATAGAAGATAAGTTGTTTAAAAAAAGTTTAAGGTATAAAAAAGAGTTTAAGGAAAGATAATGTCTTTCCGTGCTTTTTTACTCAATAAGACGTGAGTATCTGGATAAATCCCTTGGCGTTTACGTTGACAATTAGAATGCCCTTTGTCTGAGTATTGTCGAAGGTGAAGTTCTGTGATAATGGACTGCTTTCATTGGCTAAATTAATGGTTTTCTGTTCAACAACACTTTTGTTGTAAGTTGCCACAATGTTTGTGTTGTTCCCAGTTAAGGTAACAGTCACTGGAACAGTACTTAATAAGTATATGTTCACGTAAGAGGTATTCAAATTAGAATTGAGTCTGGTCAGGTTTTCGCACTGAACCTTAACCGTGCTTGTTCCATTGGGCACTGTAATGTTCTGTGCACTTACATAATTTGGAGATTGGCCCGATGATAGGTTGTATTGATACAGTACCTTTTCATTGCTTGTGCAACCTGAGGCAAAAACAACAAGCATCAGTATAGCTAATGCTCCTAAAACTGTTATTCCAACTTTCAAAGAATCCCTCCTTTTGTTATTACTTATTGATCTATAAAATAATTGATAAATATTTTTTCATAAAATTTTATTAAAAAACTATAAAATAAGCCTGAAAATAACTTTTTTTTACTTAAAAAACTTTCTATTTGCGCTTCAAAATAAATATATTTCCTATTGTATGACATAAAAAGAGTTAGGGATTAAACTGCATGGAGGTGAAGCAATGGAACCTGCAAAAATGAGCGGTAGCGCAATGCTAATACTGGGTATCATTATTGCAATCGTCATCTGGTTAATTCCAGCCTTTATATACATCTATGCCTGGTTAGCAGCAATATTCCTCATCATTGGTGGCCTTGTTACAATGCTGTCAGGGGGCTAAGATAATTAGCTAACTTGAAACTCAAAAATCTTTTTTTTAATTTTTTAAGCATAATATATAATTTATTTAAATAATCCTATTCTGACATTTAATCATTTAACAGCCTTTGATCACTTGATTAAATAGAATATAAAAAGAAATTTATGAGTTTAAGTAGATTTAATTTGATAAATAAACTATTTTTTTGGGTGTTGGTAGAGATCCAGTTTTATTCCAGGAAAGATTTCAATTTTTTCAGTTTCTGTGTTTTCTTCTGTGAAACGTTTCAATACTTCCATTGAGCTTTTTGATTTTACCAGTATTGAAATTTTGGTACCTGCTTTTAAGACACTGTCGGGTTTGGGAAAGGTTATTTCTCCATCTTCATAAAGGGCCACGATGGTGAAATCATCACCTGGACTTACATCACCAACAGCTTTGCCTATGAATTCTCCCTTCTCAAGGTTGATATCTATGAGTTCTGTCTCTCCAGTCCCCAACACAGTTATATCTGCTATTTTTGGCCTTGTTATTAATTTTCCAATGTAATTGGCTGCGTAGAGTTCGGGATTTATGATGATGTCAATACCCACTTCGTTGAAGGCGTCTTTATGATTCGGGTCGCTTACCTGGGATATTATCCTGGGGACCTTGTAACCCTTTGCAAGTATACACGCTAAGAGGTTGACTTCATCGGTTTCAGTGGCTGCCACAAAAACATCTGCTTCCTTTATATTTGATTCTTCAAGAATTTCATTATCTGTTCCATCACCATGTATAACTTCTGCATCAAGCTTGTTGGCAAGTTTGTTACATTTTTCTTCGTCATTTTCTATCAATACAATGTCATGACCCTCAGAAATTAGTGATAATGCAAGATTCGTTCCAAATATCCCACTGCCCATGATCACGATGTGCATAGTAAACCCCCATGTGATATCCGTGTTATATGTATGTAGTTACACTAATTTTAGATTTGGGTAATCTATAAAATCAATCACATTCAAAGTCTGGTTAGATTTTGTTAAAACTCATTGGAATGATGGTGAAAATTAAATAAAAAAAAGTAAATTAAAAAAAAGTAGGTTTTAAGGTTATTAATTTAAGTGTTCTCACTCTTCAAGACCCTCTCTAACCTCGTTGAGGAACTTTGTCTGGCCAACACGTTTCATGGTTGCAGCCAACCTTTCCCTCTGCGGTTTGTCTGCGTACCTATCGTAAACTTTAAGAACACTGTCTATGTAGGATGTTATTTCATCAACCGTTTGCACCTTGGTACTGACACCTTCAACCAGTTCCCTTCCAGCTTTACCACCAATGTAGAGCATGAATCCTTCTTCTTTAACTTCCCTTGCACTGTGTGGACAGGCCTTCAGACATTTTCCACAGCCAACGCAGATGTCGTAGTTGGTGTAGGATGTTTCTCCCCTGATGTTTATGGCCTCAACCTTGCAGACCTCTGAACATCTTCCACAGCCATTACAGCTGTCTTCGTTGGTCTGAGGGAACTCTATACCTGCAACACCTGCATCGTGTATCTGGGGCCTCATGCACTTGTTTGGACAGCCACTGACTGCAATTTTGAATTTGTAAGGTGTTGGTCTTTCCCTGAATCTGTCTTCAATTATGCTGCATATCTCCGTTGTGTCTATAAGTCCGCTGCCGCAGTTCTCCTTACCTGGGCAGGCGAGTGTTGCCCTTACAAGTGGTCCCTCTGAACCTGTTACAAGGCCCATGGAGTTCAGCCTTTCAACAACATCCTCAACATCAAAGCCGCTGATGCCGTGAAGTTCGTAGGCTCCCCTGTTTGTGAGTTTGATCCTTGCATCGTACTTCTCTGCCACATCAAGAACCTCTTTGATTTCATCTGCATCGTACCATCCTGCAGGTTTTGCCCTTATCCTTATGAAGTAGGTTCCGTCAGCCCTCTTTGAAACACCTGCATAGTCTGAGGCCCAGTAAAATGATATGAACTCATCATTTTCCTTTCTCCTTTGAAGTTCCCTCTGGAACCTTTTAAGCTTGAATCCCCTGAGTTTTTCCACTTCACTGGCATCAACACCTTCTTCAAGTTCCAGGGCTTCCTTGATCTCTTCACCTTTCCTGGTTCTTATGACAACGGTTGAGTAACCCTTTGGACTTCCAACGGATCCCATTGAAACATCTGCAAGCTCTGCATCGAAGTCCCTGCACATCTTACATCCAGCACAGAGTTCTATCTTCTTGAGATCTATCTTTTTCTCTTCCCCATCCACGTGTACAAGGAGTTTTCCCTTTTTAACGTTGAACTTTTCAACGTCTTCCATTTTTATGTGGTTCTCCTGCAGGATCTGCTTCAGGTTTCCGTAGTCGAATTTTTCTGTACAGAAAAGGCCTATGAGATACTCAATTTTTGGGAGTTTCACTGGTTTGCCTGTTCTTCCAAGTTCCTCCTCGTGCTTTGCAAGGTAGGGGAAGTACTGTAGTTTACGAAGGCCGTTTATCTGACATGGCAGGGCTACTATTGCAACCCTCTCAATCCCCATTTCACCAGCAGTTTTCAGGGCTTCAAGGGTGGATATGGTGTACTTTGACTTGGAGGTTTGAGCCAGATCATCTGCACTCTGAACTATGAGTGAAACTGGTTTCCAGTACTCATCACCAACAACTATGGCTCCATCTATTTTATCCTTTTCAAGGAGGTGTTTTAAGAAGGTTGTGACTGCTCCACCGTCCTGTCCACTGGATGATCCCCTTCCATAGCACATTTCCTCCTTGAAGTTCTCCCTTATCTTTATCTGGTACTTTCCAGAGGAGACACGTGGACAGACCTCAAAGCACATTCCATGACCATTTCTAAGGCATTCTTCTGTTAGTTCGGGTTTGCCGTCAAAGGAAAGGATGTTGTTGGGGCATATCACTGCACAGGTACCGCATTTTGCGCAAATGTCGCTTTCAACTATTTCATCGAGTTTCCATAGGTGTTCTAACTTTGGGTACATCCTGGCAAGCTTTTCTGGAGTTCCCATCCTTGAGATAGCTTCCTGAACCATTTCCTCATCAACTTCAACGTTTCTCTCAAGGGCAATGGCATCTGCACTGTCCAGAATGTGAGTTTTGAGTTCTCGAGCAACTTCTTTTTGCTGATCTGGACCCATATCCTTTGTTACTTCTTTTATATAATCATCTATGTGCATCTTTCAGTCACCTTTTCCATTTTTTAGGTCGGTTTCAAATTCTTCAACTGATCCATTGATTGATTTAAAAAATTCCAGCCAGTTCTCTCTGACTCCTTTACCATATTCGGTTACTGCGTAGTATTTTCTGGGTCTTGAATCCCCAGTGTCCCATCTGCTCGAGAGGAGTTCATCCTTTTCAAGACGTCTGAGAAGGGGGTATAGGGTTCCTTCTTCCACTTTTAGCCCAGAATTTTTAAGGCTCTTTGTGATCTCATAGCCGTAATGCTCTTCTTCAAGCAAACACATCACTGCTACCTGTATGGCTCCCCTCCTCATTTCCTTCTCGAACCTTTCAAAGATACTGCTCATTTTCACTATCCCCCACATACCATGTGGTACAATGACTTATGTTACACACATTACTGTGTGGCACACAGTATATAAGTTTTGTTAAGGCAAATAATGTTGAAGGAGTAGTAAAAAGTTGAGTCATAAAAAACTTTATTCTGCCCCAAAATACTTTCGGAGGATTTTAAATAAAAAAAGAGGAAGAATGAAGGCTAAAATCCTTTATTATTTCCTTCGAATACCAATAAATCCGCCAAGTATCATCATTAAGGATAGGATTACTCCTGCTACTGGCATTCCAGTGTTTTGCATTGGAACAGTTTGTGCGTTTACCTTTGATTTTGTTGATGGGTCTCCTGATCCAAGAATGGTTACAAAGGTTTGAACCCTTTGATAATCACCGGCAGTTATTTCAGCAACACCTGAGGCCCCACCAGCTCTTAAAATTGCCGTAGCAAGACCGTTAATCCATGATGCTACAATGGATTTACTTCCAACGTTGCCAAGGGTTGTGGTGAAAGTTACCTGTGGTCCGCTGAAGAACATTGCTGCATCTGCACTATGATCACCACCAGCTGAATCTTTGTAAACATCAGCAGTAATGATAGAAGTTTGGCCCGATTTAATGGTGGATGGATTAGCGTGAACACTTAAAATCAGCCAGGGAGCGTAGTTTAAAGTTCCATTTCCCTGGTAGAATTTAAGGGCATCAGGTGAATTGGTACCGTACCAGTTATAGGTGGCTGTGGTATTGCTGTTTTCAAGTTGATGGAATAGTTTATCCAGATCATCACGGATGGGTTTTAGAATGGGTTCAAGTTCAGGATGGTTCTTAATGGCATCATCAAGGGGTTTTAGCATTTCATCAATGTTATAACCAAATGAAGAGAATTTAAAGTTCTGAATGTAATACTCGAAGTTCACAATCCGATTGTAATTAATCGTTCCATTATGTGAACATATTACAATACCACTTCCAGAACCATCCCCTTCTAAGTTGTTTCCCCTAACTGTTGTAGTATTAAAACCAAGAGCTATCATGGAAATATCATTAGCCCCGTTTACTTTTATTACCGTGTTATGTAACAAGTCAAGCTGTGTCAGTCCAGCACCCACAATTCCAGCTGCTATGTTCGGTGATGTAAGATTAGAAACAGTGTTATTAGTTATACTTGCATTATTCAGTAATCCTAAACCTAAAATTCCTACTGTTGCATTAGCACTGCGGATATTCGAAACTGTATTGTCTTGTAATTTTAAATCACCCAAAGCAACAACTATAATTCCAACAGCCTGTTTATCTGCACTTATTTGTGATATTCGATTTTTAGAAACTAGCACGGTTCCATTCCCAATTATGGCGGCTTCAAGTCCAAAAACAGAACTGTTAACAGATCCCGTTAATTTGGATAATTCATTCTCCAAGATCAAAGCATTGGCACTGCTGGAAACCAATTCCATTCCCATAATACTACTGGTAGCACTGATACCCGTGATTATATTCTTTGTGACCCTTAAATTGGTGACATTGGCCACTTCTGGATTTCCATCGGCACCCTTGCTTTTTCCCAGTTGAATTCCAAATACACTGCCACCAGCGCCAGATGCACTGATATTAGATATAATATTTCCAATAACATTAAGATCAGTTAAACTTCCGTTAATAGAAATTGTAATTCCATTTACCGACTCCTGACCAATTATATTGGATATATAATTTCCAGAAATAGTGCAGAAACCTCCGGTGAGATTTCCCAGGATGCCTGTTTCTGATTGGTGGGATATTACATTATCAAGGATTGTATTGTTGCTACCTGTAATAACAACTCCTGTTTTACCCCCAGTAATCTCATTATTTTTAACTGTGCAGTTATTTGCACTGATGTTGACACCGGTTGCTGCAGATGAACTATTTATTTTAAACCCATCTATGGTGCTCCCACTACCATCACCACTTGTATCGTTTACTACTCTAAATCCAGTATTTGCTGCTTTTAGTTCTACTTCATCGCCAGTATTGGCCTTTATGGTCAGTTTTTTATTTACTACAACATCTTCAGTGTACGTTCCACTGTGCACATTAATAACATCACCATCAAGAGTGTTAGAATTATCAATTGCAGATTGGATTGTCGCGTACAGCTCTCCACTTCCAACTTCCCATTGGGCTGCAGATGCAGGAGTTAAGCTCAAAAATAAAATCCCAATAAGAAATAAAGCCTTAAAAGATATATTTTGGATATCCCTTCTCAAGTTTTTCACCTTCCAATATTATAACTGGTTGTTGCATGATAACAACGTTATATAATATCATCTTACTATTTTTAGCTTTCGATAATATCCTTTGATCTCCCATTCAATGATACAGTAAGAATAACACACTTTGAATAAAAAGAATTGATAGTTATAACACTGAAGTTCATTTGATTTTCATAAGTACGTTTTTATTAATAGTGACCTGTTTTAACTCATTCATTTGATTTATTCAGCCTTTATCATTCATATTTCCAATTTTAGGTGCTTTAGTACTTAGAATTTATAAAAACAGATGTATTAACTGATAAATCGAAGTTGTTAAAGTTAACTTTGAAAAATGAAGGTTTTTTTTACTGATCTTGTAAAATATAGGTACCATTGGCAGAAAAAAACCAGTATAAGTACTAAAGAAGGTAATAATTTAAAAAAAAGATTAGTGATGTTGAATCAATGCTATTTTGACGCCGTTTGGATCTTCTATGAAGGCCAGGGTCCCCACTGTTATTGGTGTGGGTTCCATTGTGACTTTAGCACCCTTTGATTTAAGTTCTTTCACTGTGGCGTTTACGTCTTCAACATCCATTCCCATCGAAAAAAGCCCAGTCTCATCCACAGGATTTTTAATGAGTTCCACCATAGTTTCTCCTTCACCTTTAAGTAGTGTGATGGTTCCTGCGGGTCCTAGATCGTATTGACTATCTACTTCGAATCCCATAACATCCCTGTAGAATTTAACTGACTCATCCATATCATTAACTATCATGGTAGTGTACTTAATTTTCATATTTTATCACCATCCAATAGTTCTATTTTCATTTCCAATCTTATAAAATAGAGCAGACTTACAAATATAATATAGACCAAAGGCCCATAAGTTAAAAGTCACAAGTGGAATTATACTAATTATGCTCAGAGTCTGTTCTGGAGATTCAAATTAGGGAACGAGTTAACTTTACGTTTTATGTAAGCTAGCCTACAATAAATATTACGAATGTATTTGTTGGGATTCTTTAATATAACAAGGGTTACCTTTTACTGGACACGTTATTGATGATTTGATAAAATTAAAATTCAAATACTTAAACAATAAACCTAAATTAAATTTAAAATTATTAGAGGTAAGGCCAAAAGGCAATTATTAAGTTTATAACTGCCATGAACAGGCCGAAGTATAGGACCCTAGGGGCATTTTTATATCCTTTTCCCCAGTAGTACATGCCTCCAAGTATGCCTATTAAGGGGATAAAAAACGTTACAAGGTACCAAAGGTTGCTCATTTCTTTAACTGGTTTATTTAAGGTAGTTTTTATTTCATTTCCGCACTCAGAACAGTATTTACTCCCTTCGGGATTTTCAAATCCACATTCTGAACACTTAATCATGATCTTTTACCTCAATCATAATATTAAAGTAGTACTATAATTGTCTTTCGATAATATCATTACTGGAAGATTCAACGTGTAGCATCAAAAATAAATCGTGCCCAAAATATATAAACTGGAAAAATCAGTGCCCAAAGCATACACATCTTTGAACAACAAGTTTTTTTTTGAACAACTGCTTTTTTTTATTATATTTCAAGTAAAAATGTGAAAAATAAGGGTTAGTTAAAAATTTAATTAATTTAAAAGCTTTTTAGATTAGGGGATCCGGTATTTTGGCGTGGGTTTTGTTTTTTAGGCCTCCAATTTTTTCTAGTCTTGTTTTTAGGAATTTTTCTCCAGCTTCTGTAGGTCCAAATATGGGTACAGATGCGCCGACCTTGAAGACTTCCCTCTTGTTACCCACTTCGTTGATGTATTTGGATGCGCAGCTTGTGATAACATCTGCAGTGTCAAATAAGGTTTTTGCATCTTTTTCGGGCATTTCGGTTACGTGGGCTGCAAATATGTAAATGTTAATGTTTTCATTGTCTTTTTCGATGTTTCGAAGCTTTTTGGCATCCTCTGGAGATACAACTGAAACTGCAATGTTCTTGTAACCCATGTCAATGGCTTTTAAAACACCTTTTATCTGGTTAATTTCAGCTGTTTCAGGGTCGAGAACATTTTCAGGCCCTATAGTTTCTATGATCTTGTTAATTGGTGTTGTGCTTATGAAAGCTGATATTCGACCGGCCATTCCCTGAACAAATTCAGGATCTGCTAAGATCACTGTTCCGCACCCTTCACTGACAATAACAGCACAATCGATCATGTTTTCATCGAGTAGTGTGCTCAAAGTTTCAGATACCCCGAATGATAGGAAATCCTTCATACGCAATTTTCTTTCAGGGGTACACATTCCAAAATCTTTAATTCGAAATTCTATATTTTTTCGCACGGCTTCAGATGTAATCTCTTTAATTCCTCTATTTTTATCAAAAATAGGACAGTAATTAATTTTAGGCTCTCCCACCTCAACAACCTCTCCATCCCTCACAACAACCCGTGTTCTACCAAGGGCTTCAATTATATGCTCATCCACGATATCACCTGTAAAAGAATTGATATACATAATAAGTGAAAAGACAATTTAACTCTTTTTAAAAACAGTAAATCACATTTTTATGTAGGATTCAAAATTGGAGCATCATTCTTCGCAAACACGATTTAATGATTTTGATCCTAAAAAAA
>ENA-UOOE01001488-UOOE01001488.1-fermentation-metagenome-genome-assembly--contig:-NODE-1488-length-19638-cov-30.848389_pt1 | contig 19638 bp, 9 predicted proteins | sample MGYA00245776_ERZ724021 | MGnify/ENA primary metagenome ERZ724021 (study PRJEB28704, sample SAMN03018321) | fermentation metagenome | biome: anthropogenic terrestrial biome; feature: soil; material... | reverse complement strand
GAGGCTACGCATGCGATATTTGCAACAACAGAACATGTATTTACCGCAGTATCAATAGAAACTGTATTCATTGATTTAGAAAAGTTTATTCTCGCTCTTATTCCTAAAGAAAAAAGCCTTGTTTATTAATTAAAACTATCATTCATTAGGTGTCTACAATGGTGCTGGGGGTTAAGACTTGTTAAACAGGTGACATTGGAAAGAGCAAAGGTCTGATTATTTATTATGTTAGCAAACATTATGAAAATGATAGGTATAATGTCTGACTCTACTCATCTACACAAAAGGTTGCCGAGGTTTTTTTAATATTTTTGACTTTTACTGATAAATTTAATAGGTGTATTAAGATCGGTATGTGCTAAAGTTTGTATCTTTGTTCGTGTCAGTTATTGCCATTCTTATGTTTTATAACTGTAAAGGTAAAGATGTCCTTTCAGAGGCAATTACCGAATAATGTTCACCTCAGTTTTAGCTTTATTAGAAGCTAAAAAAATAATCAAGGAAAACGCCACGCTTGGTATTATTATTTGATATATAATAAAAAGGTAGTTCTTAATTTAGCGTGCCCAATATTAAATCAACTGTTCTGGTAATGGTAAACTTTAGTTTGAAGGCCCACATCAAAACTGGCAAAAGACAATGATTAAAATTTTACTTCTTATTGACTACTCCACTGAGTTTAGCAGAAAACTCCTGAGAGGTTTAATGGATTATACAAAAGAAAATGGAGAATGGACCTTTTACAGAATGCCGTTGTATTATAAGACTTTGCTTGGAGAGATCGGTATTTTCGATTGGGCTAAAGAGTGGAAAGCAGATGCTATTATTGCTCAATGGGAACAGGGAAGGTTTGATATATTAAAAAACCTAAATATACCGGTTTTTTTACAAAATTATAATGAAAAAAATGAATATTTCTCATACATAAACGGTGATTATATTAGCACAGGCAGATTAGCTGCAAGATTTTTTATACAAAGAGGATACAAAAATTTTGCTTTTTATGGCTACAAAGGCTTTAAATGGTCTTTAGAAAGAGCAGAGGGATACCGAAGCGAGGTAGAAAAGATTAGAGGAAATTATTATTATTACGATTCGGATAATTTAAATGAAATCCAATGGAGTAGAGCTCATATTGAACTCGAGGAATGGTTAATTTCCTTGCCCAAACCTGTGGCTCTGTTTGCATGTGACGACAATTTTGCAATCCAAATTTCAGAGGTTTGTAAGATGAACCATATTTTGATACCGCAAGAAATTTCACTTCTTGGAGTCGATAATGATGAGTTGATATGTAACTTATCCGAACCCCCGATATCATCTATTGTCTTAAATATCGAAAAAGGAGGATACGAAATAGGAAGACAGATAGACAAAATAATTTTAAACCGTCGTAACGAGCCTTTTAGCATTTCAATTGATCCCCTACATATAGAACTAAGAAAATCAACTGAACAATTTTCTATAAAAGATAAAAATATAATAAAAGTTATTAATTATATAGAAAACAATTTCAGAAATAACTATAATATTAAACTATTAACAGATTTAGTGCCATTGTCGAGACGAAACCTAGAAATTAAGTTTAGGCAGGAATTAGGGATATCTATCTATCAGTTTCTTTTAAATTATAGAATAGAATATTTTGCTAACCTGCTACTTACAACAGACAGAGAGGTTTATGAAATTACAAGCGAATCGGGTTTTAATAATTGTAAAAATGCCTCCAGGTACTTTAAAAAGGTAAAAGGATATACTCCTTTGGAATTTCGAAAAAAATACAAAAAACCTTAGTAAAATATATCAATATTTCATTTTTTCTCATTCTGCGCAAAATGTATAATATTCTGCGCAATAAGTATCCATTTCCTGATCTTAAGTTATTTAATTTGTATATCTAAGATGAAAAATGTAACTGAGATGATGTCCTTCTTATGTGTTAATTTAAGCGAATGAGGTTATAAGTTCATACAATTAGTAATGCCTATGGGAAATAACATAAACATTTTATAAATTAAGTAATTGATATTTATTTTAATGAACATGACTATTTAACTTTATACAATTTAAATTTATTTAATATGAATGATTATACCGAGAAAAATATTTATGACATGGCTAAACATCCATCAAGGGGCATGTTAATAATTTTATTCTTATTATGTACATTTTCTCTTTTTTCTAAAACCTCAACTGATATTTACTGGGCTAAGGAGTATTTTAATGCATCTTTCCATTCTCTAGAAATTCAACAGCAGGTAAATATCACAATTAGAGGTAATGTTACAGATGAAAATGGTGAACCAATCATTGGAGCAAATGTAATTGAACTAGGGACGATGAATGGAACTGTAACAGATGTAGAAGGAAACTTTACGCTAAATATTCCGCCAAACGCAATACTTCGTATTTCATATATCGGGTATATAGAAAAAGATGTTCCTATCGATGGAAGAACAACTCTTAATATTACGTTAGAAGAGGACAGAAGAACGTTGGATGAAGTTGTTGTTGTAGGATATGGTACTCAAAAGAAATTTACAGTGACAGGTTCCGTATCATCTGTTAGTTCTGATGTCTTAATAAAATCGCCTGCAGCAAGTATAGCAAATACTTTAGCTGGTAGGGTAACAGGTTTATCTACTATACAATATTCAGGAATGCCTGGCGCTGATGATCCACGCATTTTGGTGCGTGGAATAGGTTCATTATTTGAATCCAGATCAGCTCCATTGATAATGGTAGATGGGGTGGAGCGTTCATTTACTCAGTTGGATCCAAATGAAGTTGAATCTATTACAGTTTTAAAAGATGCATCAGCTACAGCAGTTTATGGAATTAGAGGAGCAAACGGAGTTATCTTAGTTACAACAAAGAGAGGTAGTGAAGGAACTCCAACAGTTTCTTTTACTACAAGTTTTGGATTGCAATCTCCAACCAAACTCCTTAAATATGCTGATGCATATACTTATGCTACGAGCTATAATCAGGCACAATTAAATGACAACCCAAATGCTCAATTGAAATTTTCTGATGAAGCTATTGAAGCTTTTAGGACTGGTTCAGATCCTTTGATTTATCCCGACATGGATTGGCCCTCCATAATATTTAAACCCGCATCCCTGCAAACAAATAATAATGTTAATATATCTGGAGGGACAGAAATCGTAAAATATTTTGTGTCCGTAGGATATCTTAGACAAGATGGAATGTTTAATACTTTTGGTTCAGATGTAAATTATAATTTTGGTTATGACAGATATAATTACAGGGCAAATATCGATGTTGATGTAACTAAAAGTACAAAAATTTCACTTACAACGGGAGGAAGAAGCGAGGTTCGCAGTATGCCGTACCAGTCTGGGAATCCTGGTTGGACAATAAATGACCTTTTTGAATACATGAACTGGGCTGCACCATTTACCGGACCAGGTATTGTGGATGGTAAATATATCCGCGTTGGAAATACTTACATCTCAGGGGCAAAGTATGATGCTCTTGATCATTTTTACAACTTAGGTACTACCAAATTCAATAATAACGTATTAAATCTTGATATACTTCTTACTCAAAATCTCGATTTTATAACAAAAGGACTTTCATATAGAATAAAATATGCTAATAACAGTTCTTTTTCCAGAACAAAAAACATGCCAGTAAGTAGAGCCTATTATGAACCATATTTTGAAAAAGATGTTGATTCCACCAAACCTGACAGCAGAAAAGTTGTTTTCAGAAAGTTTGGAATTGATGGTCAAAGAGGATTTAGTGAATCATCTTCTAAATCGAGAAATTGGTATTTTGAAACAGCTCTATCATATAGTAATAGTTTTGGAGACCATAATATTACAGGATTAATACTTTATAATGCAAATAAGATCTTTTATCCTGCTGCATTCAGAGATATACCTTTAGGTTATGTTGGAATTGCAGGGAGAGTTACTTACGATTATATGACCAAGTATATGTTAGATATAAATTTGGGATATAACGGTTCTGAAAATTTTGCTAAAGGTAAAAGATTTGGATTATTTCCTGCTGTTTCAGTTGGATGGATTCCAACAGAAGAAACCTTTATGAAAAATATAGATTTTATTGATTATTTAAAATTTAGAGCATCTTATGGAATAGTTGGAAATGATATTCAGGGTGGAAATAGATTTCTTTATCTACCTGACAGCTATTTGTTACAGTCAGGTGGTTATAATTTCGGAACCGATAATCCGGTTAATCAATATACGGCTTCAGAAGGACAAGTAGGAAATCCTAATGTAACTTGGGAAAAAGCCAGAAAAAGAAACGTTGGAGTAGACTTGAGAATAATTAACAGCAAGTTAGGTTTTACTTTTGATTTGTTTGATGAATATAGAAATAATATTCTTACTACCCGTCAAGTTGTCCCCGAATATCTTGCGATTACATTACCAGCAGTTAATATTGGAGAAGTTGAAAATCGTGGATATGAATTGTCAATTGAGTGGAGGGATAAATTAGGAGATTTTAATTACTTTATTAATTCCAATGTTTCATTTTCACGAAATAAAATATTGTTTTCAGACGAAATACCAAAAAAATATGATTGGTTATTGAGAACAGGAAAACCTGTTGGACAACGATGGGGATTAATTTGGGATGGTTTTTGGTCGAAAGAAGATGTTCAAAACTACAAAGATTTTCCAGATCACAATATGATACCAGTTCCGGGTGATATGAGATATAAAGATATAAATCAAGATGGACGAATTGATAATTATGATACGAAAGCGATTGGTTATCCAGAATATCCTGAATATGTATTTGGTGCTAATATCGGATTTAATTTTAAAAATTTTGATCTAGTAATGCTTTTTTCAGGTGCAACTCACACATCAAGAAATTTACAATCCTTATATAGAACTGCTTTTGGTAGTACACATGACCATTCTCTATTACAATATATGGTAGATGGACAATGGACTCCAGAAAAAGGGAATAACGCTACTTATCCTCGTTTAGGTTTGGCTGCAAGCGCAGCAAATAATTTAAAGGATTCTGATTTTTGGATGAAAGATGCATCTTACATTCGCTTAAAAAATGTTGAATTAGGTTATAATTTCAATACTTCTGGTTTAAAGCGTTTAGGCATTGGTAACATGAGAGTTTACTTAAATGGATACAATTTATATACTTGGGATAGGTTAAAAGTTATTGATCCGGAAGCATCGGGTGGAGATATGGATTATTTATTAATGAAGATTTTTAACATAGGGCTTTCCGTGAAATTTTAATAATACATAACTATGAAAACAAATAATATATTGATTTTGTCCGTGCTTTTGATGCTAACAAAACTCGGTGGATGTGCGGATTTTGGGGATAATTTTCTTGAAAAACCACCTAGTGTGGATGTAACAAAGGACACAATTTTCTCAAAACTTGAATATGCAGAACAATTTTTATGGGGTGCCTATAAAACATTGCCTTATGGAATGCCTACTAATTGGGGTGACGGACTTTATATGGGGGGGGATATCATTGAATCTATAACTGATCTAAATCAATCGGATCTAACTTGGTCTGGAAGTCAAACAACCTATTATACTGGAGCTTATCAGCCTGATTTTGAAAATGGAGCATACTGGGCACAAGGTACTAAATATAATTTTGTTAAAAGACGTGATGCCTGGAGAGGAATAAGGTCGAGCTACATTTTCATAGCGAATATAGGAAATGTACCCAATATAGATCAGCAAACCAAGAATAAATTAATTGCTGAAGCAAAAATGATCATTGCGGTTCATTATACAGATATGTTCAGGCATTACGGAGGAGTACCATGGATAAATCACGCTTATGCTGTGGACGAAGATTTAAATATTGAAAGAAGCACAAGTCTCGCTACTGCAGATTCGATCGTAGCATTAATTGATGAAGCAATCCCAGATTTACCTTGGATTATACAGGACACAAATAATTGGGATGGACGTTTCACTAAGGCTGCTGCTATGGGATTAAAAGCTAGAGTTTTACTTTTTAGTGCTAGTCCTTTATTTAATAGTGATCAACCTTTTCTTGAAGGTTCGGCATCTGAAAAAAAATTAACATGGCATGGTAAATATGATCAGAGCTTGTGGGGTAAAGCTGCAGACGCTGCACATGAGTTAATAGAGAAAGTAGAATCCGAAGGAGGGTATGCTTTGGTAAAAACAGGAAATCCTCGAAAAGATTTTCAAGATGCATATTATAAAAGAGGTAACGGTGAATTATTAATTACTACCAGAATAACCTATAAACCAAATGGCTTTTTTGATCCTAATTATTTAATGTACCAACTTATTGCATGGTATGGTGTAGGCGGGCCAACATACAATTATGTTAAAATGTTTCCAATGGCTAATGGAGAGCCTATAACAAGTCCGACTTCAGGATATGACCCGAATAATCCATTAATAAATAGAGACCCAAGACTATACGAAACTGTTCTAGTTGATGGTGACTATTATATGGGACGGACTGCGCAGATGTGGGTTGGTGGAGTAGATCGTCCCACAGAAAATGCAACTCAGGCTGCAACTGGATTTGGATGGAGAAAATTTGGACTTGAAAGAACTCCTGAAACATCAGGATCTGCTGTTACTGAATGGCCATACTTGAGATTAGCTGAGATATATTTATCTTATGCTGAGGCTGCCAATGAAGTAAATAATGGACCAACGGCAGAAGCTTATCGGTGTGTAAATATTGTCAGAAATAGAGTTGGATTAGGAGACCTCCCTACAGGTTTATCAAAAGAAGAATTCAGAGAAATAATATTGAATGAACGAGCTTGTGAATTTGGCTATGAAGAAGTCAGATGGTATGATATAATTAGATGGAAAAGGGAAGATATCTTTAAAAAGGATATTAAAGGATTAAATATATATAGAGACCCTAATACCGGGCAAAAAACATATGTTGAATTTAACAAACCAACACGATATTGGCAAAATAATTTCTCTCCCAAATGGTATCTCAGTGCTTTCGCTACTAATGAACTTGATAAAGGTTATGGGCTTATACAAAATCCAGGATGGGAATAATAGTTTAATATAATTTATTATAATAAAAAATGATATGAAAACCAAAAATCATAGAAAACTTTTGATACTCCTTGGATTAGTTTTTTTCATATTTTTTGATGGAATTGCACAATCAAAAAAGATTGAAGCTGTATTAATTGATCAAAATGGAGATCCAATTAATGAAGCCCATATTTTCATCAAGGAAGACCCACGAAAAAGCGTCTTATCTGATGAGTACGGAAATTTCACTATTGAAGGTGAAATTGGGCAACATATTGAAGTGATAACTTTACAGAATCAAAATGAAACATTCAAAATCTCAGAGGATACAAAAATAATAAAACTCAATACTGAAGAAGAATTCATACAATTAGGATATGGAGTAACCGCTAAAAAAAGTGAATTAACTTCTTCTATTGGAAAAGTTAATTCAGATAAACTTGAGAAAAAGTTTGTTTTCAATCCATCAAATGCACTTTTTGGGAGCATGCCCGGACTAACTGTTTTAGAAAATGGTGGTGGTAATTGGAGGAATGGGGCATCACTCTTTATTAGAGGATATGAAACATTAGGTAATGGATCAATATTGGTTCTAGTAGATGGCCTTGAACGTCCAATGTCTTCATTATCAATACATGAGATTTCGAGTATTGAAATATTAAAAGATGCCGCCTCACTTGCAAAATTTGGTTTACGTGGTGCAAATGGAGTCTTATTGGTCACAACAAAAAGAGGTTCAGAACCTGGACATAAAATTTCTGTATCTTATGATCATGGTATTAATAAAGCTTTTCGTCTTCCTGAATTTTTAAATGGACATGGTTATGCAAGTGCATTAAATCAAGCTCGAATTAATGATGGATTATCTCCAATCTATTCTTCGGATGAATTATCTTTATTTAAATCAGAAAATTCTCCCTATTTGTATCCAAGCGTTAACTGGCTAAATGAAGCTTTTAGAGATTTTGGAAATTCAAATAATTTCAATATATCTTTTGAAGGGAATGAAAAAAGAATTAAATATTTTGCTATGTTAAATTACCAAACGGACAATGGTTTGTTGGAACCAGTGAACGAAAATGAAGGTTATAATACTCAACTTACTTTCAAAAAATTTAATTTACGTACAAATTTGGATATTAACTTAACAAAATCAACATTATTGCAAACTAATGTAGGTGCTTTTTTACGAGAATTGAGAAGTCCAGGAAATGGGCAGGATAATATAATGAGAGCTTTATATACTATTCCATCTGCTGCTTTTCCAATTAAAACTCAAAATAATATTTGGGGAGGATCTCCTATATATGAAGGTAATCCTATTGCTCAAATATCTGCAACTGGTTACGGTGTAGAGTACGAACGTGAGCTATTTATTGATGCAAGATTAAAACAAGGTTTAGGAGCATTTATAAATGGTTTATCTGCAGAAATTGCTGTAGCATATGATAATTCGGCTACTTATATGGAGGGAAAAAGAAAACAGTTTAAATATGAATCGATTAATTTAATCAAAGATCCAGAAACTGGCGAAGTAGTTGAGACATCCACTGATGTATTCGGAAGCGATACTGAATTATCTTATTACGATTATTTAGGAGCAGCATGGATGCATGCTACGTTTGAAACGAACCTAAAATACTCAAAATCTTTCAATAGTGATGAGTTAAATTCAATGTTATTGTTCCAGCAAGATTATCTAAGTAGGGGAGGGCACTTAAATACTTTTGTTCGACAATTATTTTTATTAAACATGCAATATTCCAAGTTAAAAAAGTACTTTGTTGATTTTTCATTAGCATATAATGGAACAAATATGTTACCAAAAGGTCAGAAGTATGGACTATTTCCAGCATTATCCTTTGCTTGGAAATTATCAAACGAAGATTGGTTTAATAACTCTAAAATAAATGAGCTTAAAATAAGGTCATCTTGGGGCCTAACAGGAAATGATTTAATACCACAAAATATCAAAAATACTAATTTTGTTGGCTCAGGTGTATATTATTTTAACAATAATAATACTGCAATGGGAGGATACCAAGAAGGCAGGTTGGGCACCAAGAATGTTACCTATGAATCTTCGATGAAAACAAACCTGGGTATTGACGCAAAATTGTTTAATATTCTTGAGTTAAACTTGGACATTTTTTATAATAATAGAAAAAATATACTCGTCGAGTCTGCCGGTTTAATATCTTCCGTAATAGGGACAAATTTACCGTTATCAACCAAAGGTAGAGTGGAGAATAAAGGGTTTGAACTAGGATTAACCATTAATGAAAACAAAAAGAATTTTAGATACGAAATTAATGGACAAGTTTCATTTGCTAGAAATAAAATCCTAGAAATGGGAGAATCTTTTATGCCTTATGAATACTTAAAATATACAGGCAATAGTATTGGTCAAGCATTTGGATGGGAAAAAATAGGCTTTTTTAAAGATTCTCAGGAAATATCTACTAGTCCTAATCAGTTATTTTCTATCGTGCAACCCGGGGATATAAAGTATATGGATCAAAATGATGATGGATTAATTAATGAATATGACCGGGTGAAGATGGGATATAGTACGACGCTTCCCGAATTATATTTTTCAACAGCTTTTAATTTTGAGTATAAAGGATTGGGAATTGATGGATTGATACAAGGTGTAGGTAATTATACACGCTATTTGAATACAACAAGTGTATTTTGGCCTCTGATTGGAAACACTACAATTTCTACTTTTTCTAATAATAGTTGGACACCTGAAACTACTAATACAGCTAAATTACCAAGACTTACAACTGTTGGGAATGCAAATAATTATAGGCCAAACAACATCTGGCTTAAAGATGGTTCGTTTCTTAAATTGAGATCTATGGGTATTTATTATAATATTCCTCAACAACTAACATCTAATTTTAGTGTAAGTAATATGCAGTTATATTTGAGAGGATATAATTTGTTATCACTTGATAGGATTAAATATTTAGACCCAGAATCTTTTGGAATTACTTATCCGACATTAACAACATATGTTTTTGGTATTAAAATTGAATTTTAATCATATAATATCTTTATTATGAAATATTTTAAATTGATTCCAATAATTACTATAGCGATAACTTTACTGATTAGTTGTGAAAATTTGGATTACTCAGAGGATGTTTCTATGAATCAAGAATTTGTTTTTTCTGAATTTGGCACTACTCACGCTTTTCTAACAAATATTTATAGTTATTTGCCTTCTGATTTTAGTAGCATCGATGGTGCTATGCGTTCTTCAGCAAGTGATGATGCCGAATATGTTTGGGATCCTTCAACAGTTCAAATGTTTAATGACGGCACTTGGAGCCCGATTTACGCGATTGACAACCAGTGGAGTAACATGTACTCTGGAATTAGGGCGTGTAATCTATTGTTAGATGAATTGGCTAAAAATAGAAAATTTGAGGAATTACGTTATAACGACGGGTATGATCAAATGATGGAAAGATACGCTCTCTTCCCGTATGAAGCAAGATTTTTGCGTGCTTTTTTTTACTTTGAACTATCTAAAAGATATAGTGATATTCCCTTGATAACTACAGTTCTCAATGAACAAGAAGCTAATGGATCAACTAAAGTACCATATGAGTCGGTAGTCAAGTTTATAGTTGATGAATGTGATGCTATAAGTGAATATTTACCAATAAGCTATTTAAATATCCCAAGCAATGAGACTGGAAAGGCAACAAGAGGAGCTGCGTATGCTTTAAAAGCACGAACTTTATTGTATGCTGCCAGCCCCTTACATAATAATTCTAATTCAAATGAGAAATGGATCGAAGCTGCAATAGCTGCAAAAAAGATTATTGATTCAAATTTGTATTCACTTGATTCTTATAATAATTTTGTTAATAACCTTTTTTCTTCAGAGTTAATTTTTGAAACAAGACAGGGCGCAAGCAATACTTTTGAAAGAGCAAATTTTCCAATTGGTTATGAAGGAGGTAATACGGGTAATTGCCCTACTCAAAATCTTGTTGACTGTTATGAGATGAAATCGACTGGAAAGAGTATTTTTGATAGCGGATCAGGGTATGATCCTTTAAACCCCTATGTTGGGCGTGACCCAAGATTTGCAAAAACTATCCTTTATAACGGTGCGATGTTTAAAAATGAATCTGTAGAAATATGGGCAGGAGGTAAGAATGCTCCCCCTTTATTAAATGCCACTAGGACAGGTTATTATCTTAGAAAATATGTTGTAGAGAATATTTCTCTGAATCCTGTTAACCCTTCGTCAATTGTACATGTGTGGGTAACATTTCGTTTAGGAGAAGTATTATTAAACTATGCTGAAGCAATGAATGAAGCTTATGGCCCTTATAGCGTTGGACCAGGTACTCTTTCAATGACAGCTGCTGAAGCAGTAAATTTAATTCGGAGTCGCGCAGAAATGCCTTATTTTCCTGACAATTTAACGAAAGAAGAATTCAGAGTAAAGTTGATGAATGAAAGAAGAGTAGAGCTTGCTTTTGAAGATCATCGTTTTTGGGATCTTAGGAGGTGGAAAATTGGTAATACTACGACAAATATTTATGGAATGAATATAGTAAAAAATAACGATGGCTCATTTTTATATCAAAATGAACTTATTGAACAAAGAGTTTGGAATGACAAAATGTATCTATATCCAATTCCGCAAAATGAAGTGTATATTAATAGCAATTTAACACAAAATAATGGATGGTGACTTGTTTGTACTGAAGCTCTGATAATTATTTTTCTAAGAAAAAATTTTAGATTTAAAATTGGAAAAGATAGATAAGTAGTACAAGAGAAAGCTTATCTTTTTAGTTAATTTTGTTTGTGAATGATAACAAACTTAACTTAAGTAATATAGGCTTATGACGAGAAACAAAGTGACAAATTATATTTGAAAAGCAAAATATTTTAAATGGAAAAAACAACATGGAAAAATTATACTTTTTACTAAAAAGAACTTTTTATATTATATGTCTATTTTCTTTAATTATGTCTTGTTCGGTAAAAAAAACAGATTCACGTATTGACGAGAAAGATATCATTATTGAAAATGATTATATCAGGTATAGAATTTCATCTGATGGAAAAAATTTATTATTTTTTAATAAGTCCGATAATATTGATCTTCTGAATTCTGATACAGTTTCATATTGTGCATACATTGTTCAGAATGGAAAACAGTACAATGTCCAATCAGTTTTATTAAAAGATAGTTCTTTATATTTGAGTTTTGGAAATAGTGGAGTGACTGTCATAGTTCGCATTCAAGAAACGGAACACAATATAAAAATGAAAGTTGAGGGTATTGAGGGAAGTATTCAATCACTGACATTTTTGAATATTCCTTTAAAGACAGAAGGGATGCCTTACGAACCTTTTGCTACATGTGTTCTTTCAATGAATTCATTTACTCATGTTCGTCAGTTACCAGCTTTACAAACTCATTTATGGGCGACTTGTTATCAAAAATTTGGTATTACAGGTGCTGAAATTACATTGCTAGGTGTTCCTATGAAAGATATTCTGTCTGAGATAAGGAGTGTGATGAAAAATGCAAAAGATATTCCTTATTCTGACAAAGGTGGGGCATGGGCTCAATTAAGTAAAGAAGGTAAAGGCTCATATTTATTTAATTTTGGTAATCTGACAGAAAGTACAGTAAATGAATGGATTGATAAATGTTCTAGCGTAGGTTTTAATCAAATAGACAGTCATGGTGGGGCAGCAGATTTTTTCAAATTTGGAAGTTTTGAGTTGAATTCAGAGAAATGGCCTGAAGGCTGGAACCATTTTAAGCGTATCAATGAACAACTTCATGATGTAGGTATTTCATCCATATTTCACACATATGCCTTTTTTATAGATAAAAATTCTAAATATACAACACCAGTACCACACAAAGATTTGGCATATTTTAGATCATTTACATTAGCTGAACCTATAAATTCTGAAGATTCAAGTATAATTGTTAAAGAGTCAACAGAAAATATAACTGCTGTTACAGGCTTTTTTGTACAAAATAGTCGCACTCTTCGCATAGGAGATGAATTGATAGAATTCACGGGAGTAACGAACAGTTATCCCTTTAAGTTTACTGGATGTAAAAGAGGTTTAAATGGTACGAAAGCATCTGCTCACATAACTGAAGCTAAAGCGTATCATCTTAAAGAAATGTTTGGCTTATTCGTCCCAGATCCAGAGAGTGAGCTTTTTCTAGAAATTGCACGTAATCATGCAAAGATTGTTAATGAAAACAATTTTGATGGAATCTATTTAGATGCTATAGATGGCAGTAGTATTCTTGCGGGGCCTGAATATTCATGGTATTATAGTTCTAAATTTGTAACCGAGATAGCAAAACATTTGAAACGCCCAGTTGGCATGGAAATGAGTGCAATGGAGCATCATTACTGGCATTATCGTTCACGATGGCAAGCATGGGACACACCTCGCAGAGGATTTAAAAAATTCATTGATCTTCATACTGCTTCAATAAACGGAGGTTTACTGCTTCCTCTTCAATTAGGATGGTGGTTGAATTTTACTTGGGAACCACCACAAACGGAAGCTACATTTGTTGATGACGTAGAGTATCTTTGTTGTAAAATGATTGGTTATAATGCGGGTCTGGCCTTATTGGGTGGAGTAGATCAGAAAGAAGTTGAAGATAAACCAGCCTTTAAACGATTTAACAGTATCATAAAACAATATGAAGAATTACGCAATCAGAATTACTTCAATGATTCAATTCGAGCATTATTGCGTCAACCTGAAAAAGAGTACACACTTTTTCAGGAGGATAATGGAAAGTACAATTTTAAACCCGCAACCTACATCAAACATAAAGTTGCAGGTCTTGGTCACACTTCTGCAAAGTGGACTGTAAAAAACGAGTTCCAACCACAACCTGTAAAATTCAGAATCGAGTCATTGTTATCGGTAAAATCATATCAAGATACTACTAATATAATACTTACAGATTACTCCCGTCAAGATAATTTTTTAAATAAAGCTACGTCAAAAGGTGTAGTGGGGGATATTGATTGTTGCTCGGAAAATTTATTAAATTATGAGGATGCAGTTTCTTTTACGGCTCAAAGTGATGGAACTTCAACTCAAATAGGTTCATGGATTATGTTGGAAAAAAAATATGAACCCTGGTTAGACTTAAGTAATAATAAAGCATTAGGTGTTTGGATAAAAGGGGATGGAAACGGTGAACTATTAAATTTAAGATTACAAGGACCTTTTCAATTTTCGCATGGTGCGAAAGGAGATCATTTTGTAAAAATTGACTTTATCGGCTGGAAGTATTTTGAGCTAGTAGAAGTAGAATCGGCAGAATTTAGTAAATATATTTGGCCAGAGATGCATGTTTATAATTCTTATTTAAATGCTGTAGATTTCAGCAAGGTTGATAAACTTCAATTTTGGTATAATAATTTACCAAAAGGGAAACAAATCAATTGCCTAATAGGGCCAATAAAAGCAATATCCACGGTATCATCAACTATAGAAAATCCTGTAATTACAATAAACGGAGAAAAAATTATTCTGCCTGTCGTAATGGAATCTGGTATGTATATTGAATTTAATTCACCTTCCGACTGTAAATTATATGGATCTAAAGGCGAATTAATTCAAGAAATATTAATTAAAGGAAGTGTGCCAATATTAAATACAGGAGATAATAATATTTCATTTAGTTGTAGTAACAGTACTTCAGGAATAAACCCGCGTGTGCAAGTAACTGTAATATCCGAAGGAAAGCCTCTATAATGTTTTGAATTACCACTCAATGATAAAAATGAGTTCTAGAAGAGATTTCTTAAGAACCTCCACAATAGGATTAACTTCAATTTTTTTTCCATCAGAAGCCCTGTTGGCAAGAAGTGAAGAGAATAACTCTTATTTTGATTTCCAGAAACAACAAATTCCTTATGATATTTTACTTTGGATTGAATTGATTGGATTTGACAATACACTAAGTGATTATGGCGTTAAAGAGTTTTTGAGTAGAACAAATTTTATTCCAAAAGCAATATCGTTTTTGTTAGTGTCTCCTGATTTTGTAAATACGCATTACGGAATGTTAGAGGAATGGGTTTTTCCTCCCGAATACTGTTCATATACAGCGAGGACATACAGCCCAGAACGGGAAAGGCAAGATTGGACAAACTATCAATTAAAGGGACTTGTTTCTGAATTACATAAGTATGATATTGAGGTTTATTGTAGCTTTTTTGATTTTGTGTATGAAGGCGAAAGAAAGGGCAGATGGAGCTGGATGCATCCCGAAATTTTTGAAACAGGAAAAGATGGTAATAGATATTCTTATCTTCATCCGTTAAAGAGGTTAGATGATGGGATTTTATACGAAGACTTTTTTAAAGATAAATTAATTGAGGTTCTTGATGATTACAATTTTGACGGTGTACACATTGCAGATGGAATCGCACACACAAGGAGACCTTTACATGATGTTGATTACTCTGATGATATGATAAGCCAGTTTCTTGAACAAACGGGTGTTGAACTACCAAGTTTTTTGTTACAAAGTTGCAAACTAAATAAAGAAGAATACAAGAAAAGGAGCAAATGGTTATGGGAGAATAAAAAATATGAATGGGTATTATTTCATACAAACCGATGGGCAGAGTTTTTTAAGAAAATAACAGATGCAATACACGAAAAAGGTAAGAAAATTTTTATTAATACTGCCTGGACTCAAGCTCCATTTGAGGCCATATATAGATATGGTATCGATTATCAAAAAATAGCAGAATTGGGAGTTGATGGATTTATCGTTGAAAATGTATCATCTACTGTTGCAATGGAGCCCATTTTAAGTGATGAACACGAAAAGTTCTTTTATATTGCAATGTCAATGTTGATGTTGATAAAGGTTAGAGTGAAGGCAACTAATTTACTTCCTTTTACTACTATACATGATACAACAGAGCAATACGATGCACTAAGACATATTCCAACTGTAGTTGAACGTGATATTTATTCAATGGCTAATTTATATTTTTATAATGATTTTGGAAATTTACAACGATGTTCTTCCGGAATTGTGGGATGTCTCTCAGATAGTTTGTATAGTCATGAATGGGATTGGTTAAAGAAAAAATGGGATTTAGCATATTCGTTTAGTCCTAAATTTAATGTGGCCATCACTCTCATTTGGTCAGACAATGCTTTTGAAAATCAGCTAAAAGATTATATTACTACTCGACGTTGGTCTACTCATAAGCTACTGTATGAATTAATGTACAGAGGAGCATCGATAAATGTTGTTTGTGCTATTGATTCAATCGATAAAATACAAGGACCAGTACTAATTTTAAACCCTCATCTTTATTCAGAAAATGAGATAAAAAAAGTTTTTTCATATAGGAATGGCCCAATTTTAACGATAGGAGGAAAATGTAAATTCCCTGTCACTCCAGATTATGAATTCAGTGATGTTTATTTACCTGATCCATTATCATGTGCAATTTTTCAATCTGGAAAACAGTTTGACGTGAAATTAAATAATGAGCCGATTGAGATTATTCCTCCTAACTTTACAGAAGTGACTGAACCTTATTCATGGACAGAATCACTATATTACAGAAAAGTTTCTACCTCATTTCTTAGTAAATGTGTTTCGGTTATATCAACTTGTATGCCTGAACTTAAACTATTAACCGAAGCTGAATTTATAAAGATCATTATTTTAAAAAAGTCGACAAATGAAATAGTAAGTTTAATCGGTAACGACAGTTACTACTATAAAACGCCAAAGATTGAAACCAAGCATAAGATAAAAGATATTGTAGTTAAAACCACTTTTCCCGGTATCCCGGTTTATTTTGATAATAAACAATTTAATGTAAAGATACCGGGAAAAGGTATGGTCATTTTAAGTATTTGTTATGAAAATTGAAAAATGATTAGTATAACAACTAGGTTTTAGCTAAATACTCATCTAAATATTAAATGGATCGAAATTAAACAAATCATTTTTTTATCTTCAAAGAGTTAAATACATATTTTAAATCTTTGTCAAAAATGTGTTTAAGCAAATTCAGAATATCAAACGTCAATATTCTCAAAAGCTTGACCATACTATCTGACAAATAATTTTATAGGATATGAGAAACAAAAATTCATTATCGAGAAGAAGTTTTTTAAAAAGTTCGGTTGTGGCCGGAACAGTAGGGATGATGGGAGGAATTCCAATGCTGAGTTCCTGTTCGACCGATAAATCCAAAAAAGGTGAACTGACGCTGCCCAAGTTACTGAAACAGGCTCCCGACGGGAAAGTACTTAAAGCCGGATTAATCGGATGTGGAGGTCGCGGGACCGGTGCCGCCATGGACTTCTTAAACGCGGGTCCAAACCTTCAGATTGTTGCTCTAGGGGATGTTTTTCAGGACAAGCTTGACAGTTGCAGGGAGATCCTGAAAAAAGAACGGAACGTTGAAATCCCCGACGAGAACTGTTTTATCGGATTCGACAGTTACGAAAAGGTAATCGATTCCGGTGTGGATGTGGTATTGCTCTGTACCCCGCCCCATTTCCGTCCTGCGCATCTGGAAGCCGCCGTAAATGCTCAAAAGCATATTTTCATGGAAAAACCCATTGCTGTGGACCCCACCGGTGTGCGAAAAGTACTGGCTGCAGTGAAAAGAGCAAAGACACTGAACTTGAATATCATAAGCGGAACTATCCGCCGTTCGCAAAAAGATTACATGGAAACCAGAAGAAGGGTTCTCAACGGCGAAATCGGCGATATCGTGGGGGCAAACATCATCCGGAACGGAGGAGCCTTGTGGTATCGTTCCAGAAGGCCCGAATGGACGGACATGGAATATATGTTGCGCAACTGGGTTAATTTCTGTTGGCTTTCGGGCGACCACATAACCGAACAATTTATCCACGAAATAGATACGATGAACTGGTACCTGGGCGAATATCCCATACAAGCCAGCGGTTGGGGCGGGCGCCAAAGAAGGGTAACCGGCGACCAGTATGATTTCTTCAGCATCGAGTACTTGTACGACAACGGTATGCGCACCCATTGTGCCGCACGCCAGATAGACGGCTGCACAAACCGGAAAATAGAATACTTTACCGGCACCAACGGGTACGCAGACGCGTCGGGAAAGCTCTACGACCTCCAGGGTAAACTGACCTGGGAATATCCCTATCCCGCCGAAGGCGAAACGGAATCGGAATGGCAAGTGACCAATCCGTTTGTCCAGGAACATATCAACCTGATTACCGCCATCCGTTCGGGAGAAACCATCAACGACGGTGAAGAACAAGCCAACACCACGCTGGTTACGATAATGGGACGCATGGCTGCCTACACGGGAAAAGACGTTACCCGCGAAGAGGTGCTTAACTCCGATTTATACCTGGGTCCAAAAACCTACGTAATGGGTCCTGTTGAAAACATTCCTGAAATTATCCCGGTGGCAGGTGTGCCCGGAAAAGAATAAAATTGGAAAAGTATTTGTAATTATATTTTCTCAATACTCATGAAGACAAATTTATATGGATAATCTTAAAAAACGATGATTAGTATTTAAAAAATAATAATCATCATTAAACATATTAGATATGAGAAACAATAAATTTTTAATAATCAGTTTTTTTTTATTATGCTTAGTTTTTATTTTTCTTTCTTGTAAAAGAAATCAAAAAGTCTCAAATAATGAAACAGTTCGCGATAAAATATGGCTTTGGGGACATGTTGAAGGTTCCCATAATGGACATTTTGGCTTACCTTCAGGTTTAGATGGCTCTAAAATTACTATGATGGAAGCCTGTAATTATATGGGTATTAAAAACTGTATGGTGGTGGAATATGATGGTAAACCAGAATATGAAGAAGGCGCAAATTATGCAGCTCAGCTATCGGATTGTAAAAGAATAGGATGGTCAGCTGTTGGAGCTGGCACACCAGATGATTTTGTTGTTGATCATGTAAAGCCAATTAAAACTATTCTACAATTATCGGATAAGTTTGAAAATCTAAAAGAGGTAATGTTTGATGATTTTTTTGTTGGAGATAAACCACGAGTAACTTTAGATCAATTACATGAAATGCGCACTTTAATACATGAAAGAGAAAGACCTCTTGATATGTGGGTGGTTATTTATGATTTTAATCTTGAAGAATATTTACACGATGAATATTTAGAGTATTTTGATGTCTTAAACTTTTGGACTTGGAAATCCAATGATTTAGATTCTTTAGAGGCGAATCTTAATAAATTGCGGTTGCGTGCCCCTAACAAAAGGATAATGTTAGGTTGTTATATGTATGATTATGGTTTAAATAAACCGATGTCAGTTAGAAAAATGGCTGAACAATGCCAGAATGCACTTAGGTTTCTTAAGGATGGCTCTATTGAAGGAATAGTTTTTCTGGCAAGTTGTATTTGTGACTTAAATCTTGATGCCGTAGAATGGACTCGTGAATGGGTTACTTATGTGGGTGATAATAATATACAAGAAATTGATTTAAGGGAGATAAATTCGTGGACTGAACTTTCTATTCAAAAATATACTAATATAGATTAAAAAA
>ENA-UOOE01001486-UOOE01001486.1-fermentation-metagenome-genome-assembly--contig:-NODE-1486-length-19655-cov-3.483469_pt1 | contig 19655 bp, 13 predicted proteins | sample MGYA00245776_ERZ724021 | MGnify/ENA primary metagenome ERZ724021 (study PRJEB28704, sample SAMN03018321) | fermentation metagenome | biome: anthropogenic terrestrial biome; feature: soil; material... | reverse complement strand
TAGGGTGAGGTTTCTACATCAAAACTTTTAGACCTACAATGACTTGACGCTATCAGAGCCTGTTCCTTTATTGCATGTTAAGCTTCTATTATGTTAGGATAATAGCCTGTTGTTTAGGGAAACGAGGATTTTGCACTTATCCATTGAGAAGGATAAAATAGCTTAATAGTGTTATGGAGTTGAAAAAAATATGGAAGCAATAAAGAGTTTGAAACATAAGCTAGAAAACCGTGAAGTAATTTTATCAACCGCGTTGTGCAATATCGGATATAGTGGATTGCCAAGAATATACAAAAAGTCAGGTATTGATTTTCTTGTAATGGATTTAGAGCACGGTTCTTTTAACCCAGAAAATATTGGGGATTTCCTTTATATCTGCAATAATATGGGATTACCTGTTATTGTTAGAGCTTTAGGTTCTGAATATCATTGTATTTCTAAGCCACTTGATATGGGTGCGGATGGTATTTTAATACCGCGTACAGAAACTATAAAGCAAGTGGAAACTGCCATATCATCGATGCGTTTTTACCCTGTTGGGGAAAAAGGTGTTGGTGGAAGAGGTATTTTAAGAAATGGTGAAGAAGTAAATGATTTCAATAAAAACAGGCTTTTATTTTTGCAAATTGAATCCACTTTAGGTGTAAATACTTTAGATGAAATTTTAACAAAGTATGGAAACGAAGTCTCTGGCATTATTATAGGACCTTACGATATGGCAGTTTCTTTGGGCTGTGGTTTAAATATTGAAGCGGACGAGGTAATGGAGAATATTAAAAGAACGATAAAGACATGCAGAAAACATAAAATGTCAATCGGAATATTTATGGATGACGAATCTAATGTAAAAAGCTGGAAAAATCTCGGAATAAATATCTTTTGGATAGGAACCGAGTTATCTTTATTATGTTCTGCACTTAGTAATGTTCACAATGCAGTTTTGGGACTTTAGTTAGAAAGAGGTAACAAAATGAAGTTACTTTTAACAGGAGCATATGCTTATTCGAAAGATCAAATTGCTATAATTAAAGAACTTGGTTATGATCTATTTTTTCATGATGATGTGCAACAGTTAATGGATTACTCCCTTGCTAAATCGATTGAGCTTGTGATCTGTAATGCATTTTTTAAATTTAATAGGCTTGAACGATTTGAGAGCCTTAAGTTTATTCAAGTCACAAGCGCTGGCCTAGATAGGTTACCATTAGAAGAAATACAAAAGCGTCAGGTTACCCTAGCAAATGCACGCGATGTTTATAGCATTCCAATTTCAGAATGGGTTATTTTAAAGGTGCTAGAAATTTACAAAAACACTCGTTTTTTTGAATTTAATCAGCATAAACATTTATGGGTTGAAAATGAAGATATTTTAGAACTTTACGGGAAGACATTGGGCATAATGGGCTATGGTAGCATTGGCAAAGAAGTAGCTAAAAGAGCCCAATCGTTTGGTGTGAAGATCATTTGCTTAGATAAAATTCATAGTAGCGATCCATTGGTTGAACAGTGGTACAAAATTGATCAATTAGATTCTTTTTTGGCGAAAAGCGATATAGTAGTTTTGGCTTTGCCGTTAACTAATGAAACAAAAAACCTTTTTGATAAAAGAAGAATTAATTTAATGAAAAGGGGTTCGGTATTGATTAATGTTTCGCGCGGTGGAATAATTGATGAAACAGCTCTATTAAAGCATTTAAAAGAGGGCAATTTACGTGGAGCTGCATTGGATGTATTCGAATCTGAGCCATTAGAATACAACAGTCCATTATGGGATGAGGAAAGATTATTAATTACCCCACACAATTCTTTTGTATCTGAAAGGGTTAAAGCAAGGATGTTCGATTTGATTATCAAAAACCTCCAGTTATTTAAAAAGGGGCTTAAACCAGTCAATAGCATTTTTTGAGTATTTAAGTAACTTTAGATCAGCTTGTGAGTAGGACAGCAAAACCTGAATTTTGAAATTAATTAGGAGTGCTTTTGGATATTTTAGTATTTCTAAATAACATACCAGTATCACCGAGCAAACATATTTCTGTTATTGGATCAACAAGAGTACGTAAATGACCAAATGACGTGAATGAATATGGATGATATCTATATTAATAGCTTAGCATTTTATATAATATAGGGTACCCCTGATTTCATAAAGGTATTAAAAAATAACTTTCAGGGGATTTAATAAGTTTCGGGATTAAATGACAGATTGTGTTAGTATATATTTTATAGAACGCTGTGACAGTTACTAGTTCTAAGCAATGCAATTAACACTGGTTATTTTCTATGATTTTTATGGTAAGACATCTGTCTCTTTCAATGCAAAGAAACTGGGGAGGTATGGCTTTTGCGTATATTTATATCTGCTGATATTGAAGGGTGCGCTGGGTTTACTTGCATAGAAGAGGGAAAACAAGGCCACCCTGAATACGAATATTTTCGCCAACAGATGACACGCGAGTGTGCAGCTGCATGTCGTGGGTCATTTGCCTGTAGAGCAGAGATGGTTTTAGTACGCGACGCGCATGGCAATGGACGCAACATTTATCCTGATCAATTGCCAAAACCTACATGCATTACACGTGGCCATACGGGATCCATGTATGCGATGATGAGCGGCATAGAGAACGAATCTTTTGATGTCGCTTTGATGATAGGTTCTCATAGCGGTGTAGGTACCGATGGGAGCCCCGTCGCCCATACCTTCAATCGTTTAACCGATAAAATTTTTCTCAACGGAGAGGTATTAAGTGAATTTGTGTTCAATGCATACTCTAGCGCGGATCTAGGGGTTCCAGTTGCATTTATTAGTGGCGATAGCGAAGTTTGCAAGCAGGCGCAAAGGCTAATTCCCCAGATTACCACTGTGGAAACAATGCGTGCATTTGGCTCAGCTTCCACATCCATCCATCCGGATCTGGCCGTGGATTTCATTGAAGAAGAAGTGGTCCGGGTTTTGTCAGGTGATTATAAGGCCTGTATGCCAAAGATGCCAGACAGGTTCGTGTTAGATATGAGCTTTGTCCGCCCAGCAGATGCTTTTTTCAATAGTGTTTATCCTGGTATGGTACAGCTTGACACCAAGACGCTACGCTATACGACGGGGCAGTGGCGCGAAGTTCTTTGCATGGTGCATTTTGTTTTGGATAAGTGAGCAGGGTTGGAGTTTTTGTCTTATGCTCCAACCAATTGTTAATGGTCCGAATATTAAGAAGTTGCTTGTCGACGTTGTTATGAATGCTGAAAAATGTAAATTTCTAGCATAATAATATTCTTCATATGACTCGGCTTGGCTTGCTAAAACAGTACAAGATTTCCATGGTTCAAATTTTCAAACATTAGGACAAACTGAATTAAACAATTGTTCCCTTTGAATGCCTAAAGTTGAGAATGAGTTTAATACGTGATTCTTACAATTGCTAGTGGGGATCTGAACATAGCTTGAACTAGTGGATTTGCAAATAGATTTTTTAGCTGTCTATTAATCAAGGAGTGATTTATGTATTGGTAGTCTAGGATTTGTAGTTTTAGTTAAAATGGAGGCAATACGATGAAGAAAAGATATGCAATTGTAGGCTTAGGTTATCGTGGAACCTATATGTTTTTAGAGCCCATGCATAAAAAATATCAAGAAGTAGCACAGCTAGTTGCTCTTTGCGACAGCAATAGAGGTAGAGCTGCTTTGGCAAGAGAGCGGACAGGGTTGGATTTACCAATTTATACAGATTACCAACAGATGTTAGCAGAAGTAGACTGTGATACTGTAATTGTCAGCACTCCAGACTTTACGCATCACAAAGTGATTTTAGCTTCGCTCCGCTCCGGCAAAGATGTGATCTGTGAAAAACCCATGACTATTTTTGATGATAAGTGCCGAGAGATTTTGGCTGCAGAAAAGGAGACAGGAAAGAAAGTGACAGTTACCTTTAACTGTCGTTTTCACCCTTATATGACTAAGATTAAGGAGTTAGTAGCAAAGGTTGGCAAGACTTACTCAGTAGAGCTAGATTGGTATTTGGATACCGTCCATGGTGCGGATTATTTTCGACGTTGGCATTCAGAAATCGAAAAATCTGGAGGGCTCCTACTCCACAAATCCACGCACCACTTTGATCTGGTTAACTGGTTTATTGCAAAAGAGCCTACAAAGGTATATGCCACTGGGAAGCTAAATTACTATGGCAAAGAAAGACGCAAGCATGGCGTGCGTTGTTTGGATTGTGGAGAAAAAGAGAAGTGTCCCTTTTATTTAGATCTTAAATTAGATCATGAGCTTAAGGAGATATATTTGGATCATGAAAACCTAGATGGCTATTTGCGTGATCGCTGCATTTATGATCAAAAAATAAACATTTATGATACCATGAGTGCAATTGTGGAGTATGATAGAGGAGCCGTCTTGACATATACACTGGATGCTTGTGCACCCTTTGAAGGCTGGCATCTTGCGATCAATGGATCACTGGGAAGACTTGAGTGCAGAATGCCCTCGAAGTTCTATCCTAAGGAGATTTATGATTTAGGAGCGAGAGAGAAGAGTGGAAGGAGAATAGATCCCCTCCTGGCAGCCATGGGGGATTTGAAACCGCAAACTGAAGGGCAGATTTCCTTCTACCCGATATTTGGCGGAGTAAAGACTTTTAGAGTACCATACTTTACCGGTTCCCATGGGGGCAGTGATGAACTACTACGCCATAATCTTTTTCATGGTGTGAGGGAAGATCCTCTAGGGCAGATGGCAGATAGTTGGGCCGGGGCGATGTCGCTACTTATCGGGGTAGCAGCAAATAAATCAATTGAAACGGGAAAGCCAATTTCGATTGCAACATTACTGAAAAAGGACTAATGTTTCAACTGACTTATAAAAGTGACATATCAAAGAAACTATAAGCGTTACTACACATATGATATTCTGGGTAATCAAATCAAAAACGGAAGACGGTTGATGAATGTCTTCCGTTTTTTTTCTCACTCTCAAAATGTAACAAAGCGTTGACAGATATGGGTTAACGCGAAAACAAAAATAGTTAATCTCAGAGATTTATAAAAGTTTTCGCTGAAAAACTTGTTTTTGTACTTGACATTTTTTTGCTAACGCGGTAACATATAGTCAAGGATAATGTAAAAATATCATAACGAAGGTATGAAGAAATGATCACCAAAAAAGAAATAGCTGAAAAACTAGGCGTTTCGCGGACTACCGTCTCGCTCGTGCTAAATCGCAAACCGGGTACCAGAATTTCTGAGGAAACCGCGCAAAAGGTACTCGAGATGGCCCGCAAAATGGGTTATAAAGAGCAAAATGATATGGAGATCCAAGATCTGATTTGCTATATCTTATGCAATAGACGTCTGGATCAACTTAGTTACTTTGAAAGCCTTCGCGCTTTTGAAGCTGTCGCATTTGAAGCAAATATGAGAACTGTTTTTACGACAGTAGATCACACTATGGACGATTATAACAAGGTTATGAACTTGCTAAAATCCCCAGGTGTCAAAGGAGCAGTAGTTGCTGGTGATTTTGATCGGAGTATAATTGAATATATAAAGAGCTTAAATGTTCCGTTTGTAGCTAATGGAGTAGTTGATATTGAAGGCATAAATCTTGTTTTCCCAGATCACCGTCTTGCAGGATTTGAAGCGACGGAGTATTTACTAGAACAAGGACATAAGAGAATAGCTTTTTTCACTGGCGAACTGCACAAACTAACACATAGTAAGCTTTTAGACGGTTATCGGAAGGCGCTTGAAAAACATAATATCCCATATGACACTTCACTAGTTCAAATAAGTGGTTTAGAACGTGGAGATGAATTAGTAAGACGAATAGAGGGGTTGGGGATAGATTATACTGCTATTTTTGCTGCGAATGAGCAGATGGGTATTGATGCTTTGACGGAATTGAAATCAAAAGGAATAGATATCCCAGAAGGAAAAAGTATAATTGCTGTTGGTGGCAGCTCTTTTGGAATTCAATGTAGACCAAAGTTATCTGTAATGGGTATTGATGATAAAGTTATGGCTAAAGCTATTTTAGAATTGTTGGGAAAAAATATTAGTGATTTAAGTTTCGAACCCCGAAAAACTCTGATTAGAAATAATATCGTAGAAAGAGAATCTACAGCACCTTGTATTAACAGGCCTAGTTAAAATATATTGAAGGAGGACTTTTTATGAGGATCCCAAGCGTAGAGTGCTGTTTTTACCGGTGGAAATCCAGGTTAGGCAAAGGTCAGCCGCGAGCCGATAGCTACACTCCCACAGTTTTGTATTGCTGGAAATAATGTTACTTTTATGTAGGAGGATAAAGGCAAGGTAAGACACAAGGGGGCAATAGGGGCTTTAGGAACGGTTGTCTTTTAATTTATTTTCGTTAGTAGGGGGCTTAAATGTGAACGTTATGATGGAAAAAAAAGGCTTTTATAGCAGCAGAACTTTTTTTATAATTGTAAGTCTTGCACCAATTTTATTTTTCTACACCCTCTTTTTGGTGGTTCCAAAAATCACTTCATTTTACTATCCCTTTACAGAATATGATGGGATTAGCAAGCCGGTCTGGATTGGTTTAAAAAATTTTATTACAATATCAAAAGATGCTGATTTATGGGGAGCTATGAGGAATAACTTTTTCTATTGGGCAATCGCTACCCCAATCAATTTTTTTGCAGCATTAATTGTGGCATTTTTACTTGTGAAGAAGCCTTATCGTGAAGGTAAATTTTACCGTATCCTCTATTACTTTCCTGCAATTCTTCCTAGCGTGATTACAGCCCTGATGTGGCAGTTCGCTTTTCATGGTCGTTATGGTATTTTCAACGCATTGTTAAATGCTATAGGCGCTAATGTTGGTGAATTTTACTGGCTTACTCATGCTACAGCAGCAAAATGGGCTATGATTATTCCTATGGTCTGGGGAGGTTGGGCTGGGAATATGCTAATCTTTATGGGTGCGATTCAGTCTGTGCCAACTAGTTTGTATGAGTCTGCAGAGCTCGATGGTGCATCAGATGCGCAGAAGCTTTTCTTAATTACGGTGCCTGTTATCTGGGAGACTATGAAAACGATGATCTTCTTTAGTATAATAGGTCTCTTTGGAGCTTTTGAATTGATTTTGGTCATGACAAACGGTGGTCCTGCAGGAGCTACAGAGGTTGTGGGCACATATATGTATAAGATAGCCTTTGGAGCAGAGGGAGTAGCTGCCTTCGGTTACGCAGCAGCGATAGGACTCATCCTTTTTGCAATTTTAGGCGTGATTAGTATTATTGCCTTCCGGTTCATGGATCGGGGCGAGGCAATCGAAATGGCGGGCTAGACATGTACTGGAGGAATTTAAATGGCTAAAGTTGAAAAAAATGAATCAGGTATGGTCAAACAACTCGAATTAGGGGATATAGTAATTAGGCTACTTATGGGTCTATGGGCATTAGTAATTATCCTACCACTTATTTGGGTCTTGTATACTTCTCTTAAAACCAATCAAGAGTTTTTCTTTGGTGCTTGGAAGATGCCCAAAGTATTACAATGGGGAAATTATTACCGCGCTTGGTCTGAACTTGGAATCGGAAAGAGCTTTTTCAATACTATTATTCTTTTATCCGGGGCGATGCTACTTAATACTTTTATTGTTGGTTTGGGATGTTATACTTTGGCTAGATTCGATTTCAAAGGTAGAAATCTTGTGTATTGGTATATTATCGGTAGCTATTTCATAACTGGGTTAAATACAATGGTTACCGGATATATCTTAATGAGGCAACTTGGTCTACTCAATAGTCTCTTCGGTTTAATTATTTACTATGGAGCAGGTCCCATTGTCTTCAACACCCTCATTCTGACTGCATTTATGAAAGGCCAGCCAAAAGAGCTCGATGAAGCAGCATATATTGATGGAGCATCTTATTGGCAAACTTTCTGGCATGTAGGATTGCCCCTGGCCAGGCCTGCTCTTCTTACAATAAATGTTTTTAATTTTATGCGTTATTACAATGACTTTATTCATCCCTTGTTGTTTATCAGAGATCCGGAAAAATATCCTCTGTCTGTGGCTATATACTCTATGGCTCAGTCTATGACCTACAGAGCCGATTGGGTAACATTGTTTGCAGGTTTTGTGATTATGATGGTGCCTACCATAGTAGTTTATAGTGTATTCCAAAATTATATTACTCAAAATTTGAATATAGGTGCATTAAAAGGCTAGTGGAACCAATTCTCTTTTGTTAATTTACAACTTGCAGGGCAGCCTTGTAGATTTGGCTATACGAGATTTTATATAACCCTCTTTTGGTTGAAATTTATTCTGTAAGTTTGATCCATGGTTTATTGAGTCTGCAAAACGGGATAAAAATTTAATAGTAGGTTCATAAAGGCTTAAAGAAGGAGGTTTTTTCATTGACGAGTGGGAAATTTAGAAACGTACTTTGGTTAGCTTTAACGCTGGTTCTAGTCCTATTGGTTTTTACAGGCTGTGGTAAGAAAAACAATCAGTCAACCACGACAAAGAGCTCAGGTGCAGTGTATGCGGAAAATGGTTTACCTAAAGATGAAAAAGTCGAGCTGACAGTATTGAGGCCTCACCAAGGGGATGGGAAAGATGGTTTTATGTACGCTGTACGTACTTTTGAGGAGAAATTTCCTAATGTTAAAATTAATGTAAGATGGATTGAAGGAAGACCTGCGCATAGAAATCTGATACAGTCTTTATTGCAAAGTGGAAACGATGAAGATATGTATGACTACTTCTATAGTTTTGAAAGTTGGACGGAACAGCTTATCGAAGAGGGGAAAGTTGAGCCACAAGATGAATTATGGGAAAGAACGCTCTATGATAGTCCTAATACTAAAGTTAAGGATGTATTATTAGCTGATAAACGTTTAATATTTAAAAACGAACATGTATATGCAATACCTGAAGGAATAAGTGTTTTGGGGCTTTTTTATAATAGAAAAATGTTTAAGAAGTATGGATGGAATGAAAAACCTCAGGATTGGGAAGAATTTCTAGCTCTATGCTCACAAATAAAAAAATCTGGAATCAACCCTATGGTTATTGCAGGTCAAAAACCAGGTTATTTTACTTACACTTGGGGAGCAATTCCGTTTGAAGTGGGTGGAGAAAAGTATGCCAACGCTCTTTACAATTGGGAATCCAATATATATATCAGCAACCCATATGTTACTATGCTAGAAAGACTTGCTTTTTTTGTAGACAAAGATTATTTTCATCCAGGAACAATTAGTTTTGATCACACGCAATCTCAAATGGAGTTTTTACAAGGTAAAGCAGCCATGGTTTCTTCAGGTGGATGGGTTGAAAAAGAGATGGCGGGAGTAATGCCTGAGGGTTTTGAATGGGGTTTTATGCCATTTCCAGGAAATAATAAAGGTCAAAACCAGGTTATTTTAACTAGTGAAAACCAACATGGTTATATTTGGAAAAATCGTCCTGAAATAAAGAAAAAATGGGCCAAAGAATTCAAACTCTGGTGCTTGAATTTGGATCTGCAAAAAAAGAGTATGGAAAGTGGAGTAGTTCCAATAAGAAAGGATTTCAATATCTCTGGCGATGAGAAAAATGCAACGGTAGCTGTAGTTTTACAGAATGAGATTATGAATCAAAAAGTTGTAGTCCAGACAAATAGACCAGATTTTAGGGTTAGGCAGATAACAAATGTAGAAATGTCAAAGTTGAATATAGCGATAAATGATGGTTTTGTTGAAATTATAACAAGAAAGTTGAGTCCAAAGCAAGTTGCTGAGAAGATTAACAGACAATATATGAAAGGAATAGCAGCTGATAAGTAAATTCATGACGACTACCTTATGCAAAAATATTTTAATCTGCTTATAAGGAAGATGGAAAGGTGATTTAGAAGAATCGCTTTTACCTGAGATTGTAATTAAACTAGTCTGGGATTTACTTTGCATTTTCAGAGGTAAAATAACCTTGCTTAAAAAGAGTTTTCAACTATCAATTGCACTGTTTGTACTTATAGGAACTAATATAAAATTTGGTCTAAAACGAGGAGGATAATTATGAATTATTCCTTAAAAAAGGAAATGCTCATTCTTTTTGTTATCATCGTATGTTTTTCTTTTACAATTAGTTATGCTGAAGGAACAGAATCTTATTATTGTTCTTTTTCGTTCGAAGAAGATGCTATTAATAAACTTCCGATAGAGTGGAAACCAGCATTTGCTTTAGAACCGCCAAATACCGATGCTTATGTAACTGATGATGCTGATAAGGTCAGTCCTCTTACTTCTATGGCTTTTTCCTTTCCGAACACAAAAGCTATATATATTAAAGATGCAGCAATTGATAACTCGGTAAATATTTATACGCTGATCAGGTCGGATAAGACGAGAGATCTATTTTTTTCGGCAGACTTTAAGATCTTAGGTAAAGGAGATTTATATATACAGTTTTATACAACCGGCTTAGGGAATTATACGACGCGTGTCCGTTTGAGAGCTGGCTCTACGATGCAAGTAATGACCGAAAGGAGCCCATCTGCTTATGCAACTGGAAAAGAAGTTATTGAAGCTAATAAGTGGTATAGAATACAAGGGCGGATTAATTGCGCTCAAGCTTCGATGGATTTCACCCTATTATCCGATGAAGGCAAGATAATCGATCAATTGAAAGATATGCCCACAATAACCAACTCTCGCAAATATGGAATTACGCGGATTAGTTTAAATACAGGAAGCGGAGGACCTCAATATGTTGGTGAGTTCGCTGTTGATAATGTATATGCCAAAGAACAATAATTTCACGGACAAAAAAGAACAATATTTGCTCTTGAAGGGCATGGTGGACTATTTGTTAAAGATGGAAGTGATCGGGGTGAAACAGCTTAGCTATAACAGGTAGTAACAAGTGCAATTTAAAATTTGAGGTACAGAATCCGGGCCTTTAACATTAACGGAGTATCCTGCTAGTTGGGATGAGGAGATTATTCAAAAATGAATAAGACAGTAGATTTGATACTTATTCTATAATCTCCAGAACGGTGGGAATTTATTTTTTCATCCTAATTTATATCAAGAATCATTTTATTAGGTGAATCCTATCCGACTCAACCATGGTAATTCGATGGGTAGAATGCTACTCACATTCATGAGAGGTTGGATTTTTCTAGCCTTTCGAATCATCATTCAAATAGTATAGCTTAGGTTAAAAAGGGGGGGCCAGCCCTCCTTGGGGTGGGAAAGTAAGAATCTTATTTTAACAAACGGCTTAGGGAATTATACGACGCGTATTCGTTTGAGAGCTGGCTCTACGATGCAAGTAATGACCGAAAGGAGCCCATCTGCTTATGCAACTGGAAAAGAAGTTATTGAAGCTAATAAGTGGTATAGAATACAAGGGCGGATTAATGGCGCTCAGGCCTCGATGGATTTCAACCTATTATCCGATGAAGGCAAGATAATTGACCAATTGAAAGATTTGCCCACAATAACCAACTCTAGGGACTACGCCATAGGGATGATTAGTTTTAATACGGGAAGCGGAGGAGCTCAATATGTTGGTGAGTTCGCTGTAGATAATGTATATGCCAAAGAACAATAATTTTACGGACTAACAAATATTGAACTTGATAACTCCACTTTAGTTGCAGATAAAACTGCTGAAGCCACAATTACTGTTAAAGATAACTTTAATTCTGCAATTTCAAATGTTCCTGTAAGCATTATCTGCTCTTGAAGGGCATGGTGGACTATTTGTTAAAGGGAAGGTGATTGGGGCGAAACAGCTCAGCTATAACAGATAGTAACAAGTGCAATTTAAAATTGGAGGCTAAAAAATCCAGGTCTTTAACATTAACAGTGCAGCTGAGCATCCTGCTAGTTGGGATGAGACATTATTCCAAAATGAATAGGACGGTAGATTTGACACTTATTCTATAGTCTCCAGAACGGTGGGAATTTATTTTTTTATCCTAATTTATAGCAGGAATCATTTTATTAGGTGAATCCTAATCCGAATCAACTATGATAATTTGATCGATAGAATGCTACTCACATTCATGAGAGGTTGGATTTTTCTAGCCTCTCCAATCACCATTCAAATAGAATAGCTTAGGTCAAAAAGGGGGCAGCCCTCCATTTTTGGGGGAAAACAAAGAATCTTATTTTACTAATTTGATTAATAGTTTTTTAAGTCATCACTATGGGCGCAGATTCAAACTTTTATCCGAGACAAGGAGGGGAATTATGAACGATTACTTAAAAAAAACAACAAGTATACTCATTCTTGTTGTTATAGCCATATTTTTTTCTTTCGCATTTAGTTGTGCTGAAGGAACAGTCTTTTATTATTGTTCTTTTTCGTTTGAAGAAGATGTTAACGGTGAAATTCCAAATGGGTGGAAACAAGCATTCTCTTTAGATCCGCCAAATACCGATGCTTATGTAACTAATGATGCTAATAAGGTCAGTCCTATTCCTTCAATGGTTTTTCCCTTTCCGAATACTAAAGCTCTATATATTAAAGATGCAACAAAGGATAACTCGGCAAATATTTATACGCCGATCAGTTCGGATAAGACCAGAGATCTATTTTTTTCAGCAGATTTCAAGATAATTAATGAAGGCGATCTTTATATACAGTTTTATACAAACGACTTAACGAATTATACTACCCGCATTCGGTTTAGACCTAACACTGTAATGCAAGTAATGACCGAAAGGAATCCTACTGCTAATGCACAGGGAGAAGAACTCATAAATGCAAATAAATGGTATAGGATACAAGGGCGAATTAATTGCGCTAAAGCTTCCATGGATTTTACCTTAATATCTGATGAAGGTGAGATAATTGATGAATTAAAAAATTTACCAACAATAACAAACTCTCGGGACTACGCCATAGGGATGATTAGTTTCAATACGGGAAGCGGAGGAGCTCAATATGTTGGTGAGTTTGCTGTTGATAATGTATATGCTAAAGAACTAGAATTTTGCGGACTTACAACTATTGAAACTGATAAGCCCACCTTAACTGCAGATAATATTTCTGAAGCCACAATTGCTCTTACTGTTAAAGATGACTTTAATTCCGCAACTTCAGATGTTCCTGTAACATTATCTGTTCCTGAAGGGCACGATGGGGTATTTGTTAAAGGGAAAGGTAATTGGGGCGAAACAGCTACAGCTATAACTGATAGTAACGGCCAAGTGCAGTTTAAAATTCGAGGTTCCAAATCCGGGCCTGTGACATTAACTGCCACAGCTGAGCACCCTGCTAATTGGGATGAAGGTATTATTCAACAAATGACTAAGACACTTACAATAACATTTATTCCGGCTGTGAGTTCTGAGAATTCTACAATAACAATTCAACCCGCAGACCCTATATCCGCAGATGGGGTATCTTCAGCCCAAGTTACAGTCAAACTTGCAGGTTTTGACCCCACCGATAGGGTAAGCAACAGGGAAGTTACACTTTTAGATTTACCTCCATATGTTACAGTTAAAGATGGAGCAGGAAATACTTCTAACAAAGCAGATACGGATGAAAACGGCGAAGCTTCTTTTTGGCTGACTTCTAAGGGCTCGTGGCAAGGCCCAATTAAAGCTCAAGTTGATAGAACCGATGAGGAGCTAGAACCACTTGTCTTGGAAGGGCAAACTTTAGAGTTTAAAGGTCTTCTTTTTAAATCAGAATATATTTTGGGACCAGAATATGATGTTTATAACGGCAAGGTACCTGCAGATGGTTCCAGTAGTTTTATTTTGGAGCTGTCATTATTCGATGAAACCGACAATCCTGTAGAAGGATGTTTAGTAGATATTGAGCCAATTACTAGCCTTACAATTGAACCTTTAGGTGGTAATATTACCAACAAACAGGGTAAACTGCTCTATAAATTCTATACCCAGGTACCTGGCTCATACAATTTGAACATTACTGCAGAAGCAGGCACTTTTGTGATTGCGGTACCGGTCTTAACTTTTGAAGTGCATACAGAAGAATATCCTCCTGTTGTAGTAGCAACAATACCGAAGGATCTTAATGACGATTACGAAGTTACGGATCCAATTCAAATTTATTTCAATAAGACAATTGACCTTGAGCAAAGCATTAATTTAAGCCTAACGTTCAACTCTGAGGGCAAACAACTTGTAGCGAAGCAAGGAGATACCAACGGAAATTGGGATTATTCACAAACAGATAAAAAAATTACTTGGACACCAGCAAAACCTCTATGGGCAAATCTCCAGATTAATACCACTTTAGTGGGAGCTGCGGATTCTGCGGGGTTTCCGATGGATCCTTATTCCTGGAACATTATTGCTATCGATACTACAGGACCAGCTTTAATTGATAGTGCTTGCTATCCTAGACCAGGTGAAATAGAAGTACCAATTGATGCTAAAGTAAAATTAACCTTTGATGAACCAATATATAGTGAAGGTGATACCCCCGTTGGCCTGGAAATTATGCTGGTAAATGTGACTACCGGACAGAGCCAAACCTTTAGTCCTGTTGATATTTCTTTTGTTCAAAATGGAACATCTCGAAAAGACCAGGTTGAATTACAACTTCCAGATAACCTCTCAGCTGATACTATCTATGAGCTAGAAATATCTGGCGCTTTGGATAACGCTCAAAACCATATGGAACCGGAGGTAGTTACTTGGAGGTTTTCAACTATAGATACAATACCGCCTCAGGTGGTAGCTGAATATCCGGCAAAGGATTCAGTTATCCCAGAGGGATCATTTGAAAGAGAAATATCTCTTTCGTTCAGTGAAAATGTTGATCTTTCAGATGCAGTTTGCTCAATCATGGTTTGGAATGAGGAGAGGGAGACTTGGGAAGATGCAAACCTCGTTTTAAGTTCGGACTATGATGAAGTTACCCTTACTTGGACTCTTTATCCAGTCTCTACAGAGTGGATTTATAACAAAGAGTATAAGGTAATAGTCTCTGGTGTACGTGATAAGATTGAGGATCCATATGGAGAACCCAAAACTCCCAACCTGATGGGAGAGTATAGCTGGCAGTTCAAACCGCTGTTATCTGCTTCAGCACCAGAACCACAAGAGAATCCAGGTAAAAATGCAACAGGAGTTTCAATAGCACAGCAGATAGAGATCACTTTCAATAAAGCTATTGTGACTGAAAACACAGCGATAACGCTAAAGCTTAAAGGCAAAGCAGAGCCAATTCCTGGGCAGATTTCATTTATCAATGAATTTGGTACAACTGCAACTGGCATTATCTTTAAACCTGCGGACTTTCTCCAATACGATACGTGGTACGAAGTAACTGTCAGTGGTATTATGGGAGAGTTAGCTGGCAGCGAGTTGCCAGATTACTCCTATAACTTCCGCACTGAAGCTTTAGGAGCTACGAAGAGTCTTGCCAGTGAATTGGATAATTCGTTACACTTTGCCATCGGGCCTGTTGTGGGAGATAGTAGGCGGGAGATTAACGTCTTCGTACCTGCAGGAGCAGTTAAAGAAGAAACCCAGCTATCTGTCTTAAATTTAACCACCGATGAAAAGCTCGAGCTAAATAGACATATTTGGTCTGAAGGGCAGCATTTAAGCCCAGATATTTACGAATTCAGACTAGTTGGTAGCGGAGATACTTCTTTGCAGAAAAAGTCGATAATCACTATCCCCTTCACAGACGATGGCACAGGAAACGTGCTCATGCTGGATGGCAGTATGGTACCTGCATCTAGCCTACAGGTATTCGCTTGGAATTCTGCTAGAGGTGAATGGATACCTACAGGTGGAAGAGTAGATCTAGATGCCCAAACTGTAAGCTGTGAGGTTAATGATTTTGGTATTTATGGTTTATTGGGAACAACCACAACTGCAAAAGAAATATTGAGTGATGTGGCACTAACTGTAAATCCTTTAGCTTTCCCAGCGGAACATCGGCAAGAGACAACATTTAAGTTTCGGCTATCAAGTCCTGGGATTGTAACATTAGTCATTTATGACAGTAAAGGTAAAGTTGTAACTACTTTATTAAAGGATGTACCTTATCCTAATGGATATAACGCCTTTACCTGGGATGGTTACATCGATGGGAAACGAATTAGACCTGGTATTTATCTATATCGTCTGTTTGCAACAAGCCTTGATAGTGCCAATAGAGGTGATGTTTGGGTGAGTGGAACATTTGGGGTTATAAGATAAGTGGGGGGGGAACAAGTTATGAATGTTAAAAATATATGTATGCTCTTATGTGTTTTGAGCTTGGTATTCTCAATTTCAAGCGCGTGTTTTGCCTTTGAAGGTGTTCCTAGTTCTGCCCGTTCCCTCGCTTTAGGAGGAGTTAAAACTACTTTAGTGGGGCCGGGACTTGAAAGTGCGATGCTTGGTAATCCCGCAGGGATGAGCTTAAATAAATCTGGCATCCTCATTCATTATAATAATAGATTCGGTTTTTCCGATTATACAAATAAAAATATAAGTCTCTTTTGGAACACAACCAAACTCGGAATGGGTTTTACCTATCAAAATAACGGTGTTATGTTTCATGAGCAATGGCAGGGAAATGACCAGAATAATTTCTGGGGCGAGCGTCGCTTGGGGTTAGGTTTGGGAACCAATCTTAAGGGATTAAAATTTGGATTTAATCTCTGGAAAAATGAAGAAGTAGTTGAAATGGAAGAAGATTTATCATGGCTGGGGAACCTTGAGGACGGATTTGTTGCTGATTTTGGTTTTCTCTATAAAGGTGGTAAATGGGGAGGGGGCTTCGTTTATAAAAACTGGTCACTTACAGATTCCCAGATAACTGAGCCAGAAATAAACCTTGGTTTGCGTATAGGTGAGGAGGGCTATTTAGCAGCTTTCGCTGACCTGAACATGAGCCGAGACAGCGTAGGAGAATTTGAAGTTGATACTCACTGTGGGGTAGAAGCTTGGCTATCTAAAGAGTTGGCAATTAGAATTGGGCTAGATAGTGCCCAAATGATCACAGCAGGACTTGGTATTAATAAAGGGCGCATGCAGTTAGATTATGCATATCGAACTCATCCTGCGGGAATTTCGCATTACCTCACAACAGGATTCTCTTTTTAGAGGATGGAGGGGGATTTAATGAATACAGAATTGTGCTTTCCCAAAAGGATAATTATTGTCGCCCTGTGTTTGTTAATCAATACAGGTTATGTTTTGGCGGGGTTGGAAGTGAGTGGTATCTTTCAGGCAGAGATCGTCAGCGATCCATTGAACTTTAATCCCTCTGTACCCACTACAGATCCGTGGCAAAATCAAAGCGGTAGCATATCTTCTTCTTTCTTCAATGTTGATTTTACAAAAATTGGTTTGGAGTTAAAGCTAGAAGATAACGGGGTTGACGTTTACTGGCCTCTTACCTTAGCGGTGCGTGCTCAGAGCACTGCCACAACTCCTTCCTTTCAGGCTTATGTACTGGCAGATGACTATTTAAACATACCTTATCATGCAATAGTAAATACGGATTACTTCAATTTTAGTCTTAGCAATAAACCAGTGGGCACTAAATTAGGCTTCATTGATACAGGGGATTTATTAGGAATAGCTAAAAGTTTAAATTCACCACAACCCCTTCTTTCTTTCAAAATAACCGGAAACAATCTGCCAGGAAATTGGGGGATGCAAGCCTATATTCTGTTCGATCAAAAGGTAAATGCTCTGCCTAGCTGGGAGCGGTTACCAAGTGGAGCAGCTGAGGTTGGAAGTGAGATCCTTGCGGGGAAAGCAGTTGCCCAATATGGTTTTACGGATGAAAGAGCAGGTTATAATATTCTAAGACTAGATAAAGCTTTTGGTAATCAAAGTCACCTTGGCATTACCTATGCTCAAAAAAACGTAAGCAATCCTGCTTTTCGAGAAAACAATAACCCCAAATCCGATGCTCATAGTTTATTATATTGGGGCTACTTAAAAGAGAACTTAGGAGTAGATTATGAAAAGACAGGGCAAAACAGTCGCTGGCAAGCTGCTTTTGTAGGCAGCAGTGCTCAGTGGCGTAAATACCAGACCACTGCCCAGCGTATAGAAAAAGCTGCTTATGTACTGCAGTACTTTCCCTTTGACGTGAAGGGAGAATTAACAGGCAATGCAGGTGCATTAAAAGGTGAGTTTACAATTGGAAAGCGCACCTATAAGTTTGACGCACTTGCTGTGGAACCTTATTTTCAGGCTGTGGCAGCAAGCTGTGGGCAATTTCCTACAGTTAATCTCCTAGAATCTAGATCTTCCGCAGATGGTGCTCTAAAACGTAGTGTCTACGCAGTTTTTGATCCACTAGGAGAACTTACAGATACAAGTTCTAAGAGTAGCCCTGTGTTTGATTACCTCGGCAAACGCTTTCTGCGCTTAAGTGTTGAAGAAAAAGGTTATGTGGGACCACTTCCGGTACTCTTCAATCTTCAGGGAACAAAAGTCTCCCCAATTGATAAGCTGGAAGACGCTTATACCCATCGGCTAACTGGTGCAAAAATCATCAAAGATTACCAGGAAGTTCGAACACAATTGTTGCACAGGGGCGTACATAATGAATATTCGCTTCTCGTTTTAGACAGAGAGTATCTGGCCGACGCTGATTACCTCAAGCAAGCAAAGGGAAGTTACCAATACGAGAAAAATAACTTTAAATTTACGGCAAACCTTGATCAAACCTGGCGTTTGCGTGCAGATGATCTCCTGGGAGAGGGCTCCTCTATTAGAGGTTATCTTGCTTTTGGATTGAAGCTATCTCAAAAATCATCAATCAGCTTAGGTCTAGACCATAGAGTTGGGACATACGACTATGATTTAATAAATTCATGGGATGACCAAGTTGTTGACAATTACACCTATAGAGGTTTAAATCTTTATCTCCAGCGAGAACAGGAGTTTGCATTTGGAGGAAATAGTGGTTCCGCGCTCCTTGCAGCTGAGCTTTTGAGGCGCAACACAGATTTGCGAGAGGAACTAAATGGTACATCCACAATTGGCTATTTTAACCTTGACCTTCCCTGGAATCAAAAGATAAAAAGTACTCATATATTTATCGGCGTTGGGGGCCCTCAGCAGTCATCATTTCCCTCAAACTATCTAAATTCTACTTTCCATCAAGAGATATCTTATGAGCCCTTAGTTGACACCAAATTTAGGGTAGCTTATACTAATTGGCCTGGTTTGGGTGATGGGAATCTTTTCGCGGAGCTGGTGGTAAAACAAGGAGCTGGCACTTTCAGCCTTGGTTATGGTAAAGCTACAATACCTTCCCTGGCATTATTTCATAATACATTAGCAGGCTCCTTATCTTTTGATGGAGTGGGTTATCCACCGGCCAAGAGCCTACGGGGCCGGCCCTGGGAAATGTGGGATAGTGCATCGCTATATGGCATGCGTGACCAGAAGCTACATCCTACAGATCAGACTTGGCATAACTATTTAACTTTAAGATATTGGTATAGTTTTTAACGGAGCGGAGGTGATTTGAATGGTTTCTAAGAAAAAGAGTGTTTTTCTTATAGTATGTGTTTGTTTAATACTAACAGCCGTAACCATCGCAGCTCCGCCGTCTATTCTTTTTCGCGGATATATGATGCATGCCCTGATAAGTTCGCCTCATTATTTCCGCCCGGGCAATGATGATTGGACTTGGGAAATCTGGAATGGAGGCCGTAGTAGTGGGGGGGGCGGAAATT
>ENA-UOOE01001484-UOOE01001484.1-fermentation-metagenome-genome-assembly--contig:-NODE-1484-length-19665-cov-8.013717_pt1 | contig 19665 bp, 14 predicted proteins | sample MGYA00245776_ERZ724021 | MGnify/ENA primary metagenome ERZ724021 (study PRJEB28704, sample SAMN03018321) | fermentation metagenome | biome: anthropogenic terrestrial biome; feature: soil; material... | reverse complement strand
GTTGTTGACAGCTTTGAGCTGCTTAAGGATATTTACAAAATTGACGAAAAGCAATGGCTTCAGCAGTCATTTCTTGCGCTTTTTATGGCTTGGTTTTTTGACAACGAAATATTTGACAGCATTTCAAGCGGAAATGTCGCTTATGAATTATGTCGTCCGACCGGACTGTATGAAATGTGGTTTGTAAGGTCCTTATCAAGCAGGATTTATCGTGTAGTGCTGCGATGCTCCCCCATTTTGATAGTGGCGGCTTTTTTACCCGCACCCTACGGAATTTCCCTCCCCGTTGATATTATGGCATTTTTTTTGTTTATACTTTCACTGGCCTTAGGCTCATTTTTGATGGTAAGTATAAACATGCTAATTTACGCTTCTACATTTTATACCATATCCCCCATGGGCATAAGAATTTTATCAGTATCCATATTTGAGCTTTTTTCAGGTGCAATTATTCCGCTGCCATTTTTACCGGATAATGTTCATCGGATTTTCAACCTGCTTCCCTTTGCTTCAACTCAAAATACTCCGTTTCTAATTTATAACGGGTATTTATCGGGAAAAAGTGTATTCCATGCTCTGTTGCTGCAGATAGCCTGGCTTTTTACCTTTGTGCTGTTTGGAAAATTACTCTTTAGAGATGCATTGAAAAAAGTTGTTGTACAAGGAGGCTAATATGAAATTGTGGTTAAAATATGCCGACATTATGCTGCGCTCGCAGATGCAGTATAAAACATCGTTCATTCTTACTGCAATAGGACAATTTTTAGTGTCCTTCTCCGTATTCATAGGAATTTACTTTATGTTTGCACGGTTTAATAATGTTGAAGGATTTAAGTTTTCAGAGGTGCTCATATGCTTTTCAGTCTTGCTCACCTCATTTTCAATTGCAGAATGTTTTTTTCGCGGTTTTGATACATTCGGAGGAATTATTTCAAACGGTGAATTTGACAGAATCATGGTTCGTCCAAGAAACGAAGTGCTCCAGGTTTTGGGCTCCCGTATAGAATTTACACGCATCGGACGATTTTTACAGGCAATAATTGTACTTGCTTACGCAATACCTAACAGCGGTATAGTGTGGACGGCTGATAAAATAGTTACATTATGCTTAATGATAATAGGCGGAACATTTTTATTTGCAGGATTATTTATTATATATGCGGGAATATGTTTTTTTACTATAGAAGGCTTGGAATTTATGAATATATTCACAGACGGAGGCAAGGAGTTCGGAAAATATCCGTTGTCCATTTACGGCGAAGGAATTTTAAAATTCTTTACTTTTATCATACCTCTTGCACTGATTCAGTATTATCCGCTTTTATATCTGCTCGGAAGAACGGATAATCCTTTATATATGATTCTGCCGGTTTTTGGTATTCTATTTATACTGCCAAGCTATATTTTTTGGCGATTCGGCGTTAAGCATTATAAATCTACAGGATCGTAAGATATAACTTAACAGCTTCTGAATCCCGGGGACGGGACCTTTCAGTTACATATTGGCAAAACATAATCTTAGAAACGGAAATGTCATTTTAAGGTCCGTCCCTCGAATGCCTTATTTATATTGTCCGCAAATTCCTTTGCCTTTTCTCTTATATTTTCTATTTTTTCCACGTCCCCGGGATTGTTGGCTGTTTCCATCAATGCAAAGTATGGGGGAAGTATGAAGGTTTTATTGATGTTTAATGCACTGATAAGCTGCTCTGCTATAATGTCTCCTCCGCTGAATCCCGATACGATTATGGAATAAATGTATTTATCATAGAATTTTGTTTTACGGTATAATGCTGTCAGGCGATTTATTACTGCTGACATGTTGGCACTTATGGCATCATTGTAGTTTGGGCAAAGCATCATTAAAATATCGCAATCTAAGATTGCGGGATACACCTCTTCAACCATAATCCCCCCGTAAAAGCAATTGGTGCTTTGGGAATAATGCTTGCATGCCTTGTAGGAGCATCCCTTGCAATCTACGACAGAGCCGTTTTCTATGTGAATTTCATTGATTTGATAATTATCTAAATTTTCCTTAACCATATTCCAAAGAGCATATGTGTTTGATGTTTTGGGATTGCCCGTGTAAAGCACCAATATTTTGGGATTTGTAATTATATTTGCTTTTGCGCTCATTATTCTGTCTGACGTTTTTTTACAGTCTAATAAAAGATTATCCTCTAAGGATGAGTCGCCTGCTGTAATAGCCTGCTGTGTTCTGAAGTTTTTCAGCGAACCGATTGACTCTGACAGGGGCTTCCCGGGAAACATACAGCCTGCCATATTTGCATAAAATATTGTTTTTCTTGCAACGGAGCGTGAAAACAACTCATTGTTTGAGCTTATTATTACTCCTCCTATAGAGTTTTTCATGAAATCAGTACCTGATAATAGTATTTTATCCAGCATTTTCATATGCTCAATATTTATTCCCGTATCTCCCAACTCAATTGCAAACAAAATTCTTTTATTTTGCAAATCATCCATGTCATCAACATTTGTTATTATAGTATGTTCATATTTACTTAATGAAGATACCAGCATTTTCTCTAATCTTTCGGATGTTCCGAATTGTAAAACAGTTAAATGATTCATAATACACCACCTTACAGAAATTACGCATAATTACAAGGTCTGCCCTCTCTGGACAGTTATTTATAGCAATTTCTCATATGTATTCTTAATTCGTTCAAAAAGTTTATCAGGCATTTCTATTTTTTCGATATCCAACCCCGATGGAAGGTTCCTGTTTTTGGCACCCATGTATACCCCGGATAAATAATTGGAGCTGTAATGATATTTTCCTTCAAGTGTATATATAATAGAGATAGCCCCGGATGAAAGAGCCGGTGCAATGTATGGTTTAAATCCTGTATTTCTTACTTCAATATTAGCTTCCACAGCATACTTTGTCAGTTCCTTTGAAAGAGCATCGTCATAGTTAGTTATACTGTTTGCTATAATTAAATCCTTTCCATGAGGTCCGAACGCTCTTCCCTCTTTTAAATACATTGAAAACTTGTCATACTTTTTAGAATAATACACAGCTCTTGCATTCATAACCCCTAAACCGTAGCCCTTAATTTGCTCGGGTGCCAGCACTCCCCTGCTTTCCTTAAGCACAACCGCACACAGTTGGTCTACAGGGTCCGAAACTACGGCAAATATTCCTTTAAATCTGCAATCCGCCGCCATGGCTGCATATTCCTTTATAAGCTTTGAATTTTCTTCGAATTGAACCATCCTTACATCTGTTGTTTCGCTTCCTACGGGCGGAACTCCCTTTGAAGCGCAAAACACAAACATATCACAATCAAATAATTCTTCCCTTTCTATGCCGTGTACTTCAGGCAGGCAATCTTCAAATGGAAAGGATGTTTGATTCATTTCATATTCCCATCTTTTGATTTTATTTATGCTTCTGTCATAAATGCCTATTGAGCTGACCGCATTTTTCCCTAAAAGCTTAAGTCCTGTCAGCAATGTGCTTCCCACATCTCCGAGGGCTAAGATGTTTACCTTCCTTTTGCCCGGCTCATCCATTCGGAAGCAGTCTTCGTAATCATTATATTCCGTGTTGACTGCCTTAATTTTTCTCTTTTCGATTAAATCGGCAATTTTTACGGGAATATCGTAGCTTTTGCCGGATAATTCAAGCATCTTCAAGCTTTCACTATCTATAAACAAATCAGAGGAATGATTTACAGCAAATGTTTTTTTCGAGCTTTCCTTTTTTAATTGGGCGAGAAAATATAATTCTTCGCAGTCATTGGGAATATCATTTATTTTTGTATAATTGTAATCATCCTTTATTGAAAATAAATACTTATCATTATATTTGTAAAAAAACATTATTTTATAATCCTTTCAAGTTTTAAGAGAGACTCAATACTCACATCCATGAAGTCGGATGCTTCCTTGTTTAAATCATAATAAATATTGTCGCCCAAATATGGCAGTCTGGGAGATAAAAGCACTTCCCCCAATCTTTTAACAGTAAGGTTTCTCTCGAAAATTTCCTTAAACTCCGTTTCAAGGGCAAGAAGCACATGCTTTGCATTTTCAAGGCAAGACATTGAAAGATTGTATATTGCCTCCTTGGAAGCTCCACGTATAAACATCGGCGAATAAAACGGAAGTATCAAATTTATCGAAGGAATTAAATTTGTAATATTTTCATTTTCAAGCCAAATTCCGTCTCCCCCCAAAAAAGGATACATTAGGTTTTCATTAAACCACAATCTTAAATTAGGAATATAATAAGCACAGTCTGCATCTCTTCCCTGTATTTGCATCAGGTCCTTGCCTCTGCCGGACATTATTCCGACTATAATTTTTTTAACATTTATGTTATGTCTTTTTAATATGGGGTCAACTTCCTTTATTCTATATCCCTTATGCAGAAGGTCATCAACCAAAATTACTGGTCTTTCAAAGGATTGTATGGTTCTCACCTGATTTTCTATCGGTGAGTAAAACGGATATTCCTTAATTTTGAACCGTAATGCATCAGATGAATAGACCTTTTCCGTATGCAAGGATTTGGTAACCGTGTTGGGAACAATCATGCCCTTTAAAATATTGCCGAATGGTACAATCATATTTTCTCCCAAAATCCTTGGGGTCATAAGTTCATTGGGTACATTGTTCATGCTGCAAATTTTATTAATAAGAATTTGATTTATCATATCATTGTCAATTGATAATACGAGACTTCCCGGATATAGCTGCGTCATAGATTTTTGAAGTCTTTTTCGAGCATTCACAATTGCTTCATGAACTTTATTGCTTTCATTTAACGGCTCCTTAATGAAGCTTTCCAAGTTAAGCGTAAGACATATGGGAAATTTCATGTCCACCGCATATACCGTTCTTTGCGTGATTTCATCATAAATTTCTGTGAAGCCTTGAAGCTTTAAGGTTTCTATTAACTTTGCACTGTCTGTTTCGGACATAATATTATTGTACAGTACATATGTAAAATCATTTCTTAAGCAATGAGACAATGTTTCCGTGATGAGGATTTGCTCCATGCCGTCGTATTCCTTGCTTGGATTTATAAAAATGCCGTCTATAACAATAATTCTTCCGGCTGTTTTTTCTCTGACATAATTTGCAATATACTGACTATGAAACTCGGAATAGACATCTGAGGAGCTTATTTTGTGAAATGCGGAAAATCCCAACAATTTATTAAAGTTTTTGGAATCCCTTATTATTAGCAGCTTTATATTTTTGGAAATTAGCTGTTCACCTATATTTTCATATAAATCCGTATGCATGAAAATATAATGGCCTATTTCATCCACAATTTTTTTGCTTAAATCCTCAACAATTTCAATGACAAAGGGCTTTGTTTTCAGCACTCCCTTGTTTAACGGCTCTCTTATGTACAGGTTTCTGTCGTATATGAAATTTTGAGCCATTGGGTCGATTAGGTTTGATATATCTCTGTTATTGTCAATATTTTCTCTTATTTGAGTTGAGCTTATGTCCTCCAAATAAACAGGAAGCTGAAGCTCGATAAGAGTTCCTTTTATTCTGTCTTTTGCCTCCTCTGCCTTTTTTATTGCCGCTTGGGACAAATCATCCTTCGCTCTTTTAAAAACTATGTGATTAAAGTTGTGTATGGTATTTTTCGAAGGTCTGTTCTTATATGCCGTCGCATTAATTATTACATCGCTTCCGACGACAATATGAACATCCTTGTTTGGAAACACGGATTTCAGTGCCTTTAAATCTTCGGCGTTGGTCAAATTTATCGGTATTTCATCGGAAAACAAAAACACGCCCAATTCATCCGCTATCGACATATTTATAATTTGCCTTCTGATCATTCTGGGCTGAACCTTCTTAGACCAGGAAAATTCATCTACTGCCAGGTATACATCGTACCCCAAATTTCTTATTTCTACCACGATTCCCTTGTGACTAAGTGAAAACGGGTCAAAGGTTCCCGGGAAAAATGCTACATTTTTATTTTCCTTTATATCAAATTTGCCGTTGAAAAATTCATAATCGCTTATAAACCTATATATATGGTTGAAGGATGCAGAGTTATTGAAAAAGAACAAATCGCTTAATTCCTTTTCATTTATCAATGTTAAAAGCTTTTTGTAAATAAGCGAAAATATTTTATGCTTTTGCTTAAGGGATAATATTATGGAGCCAAAAATATACTGTCCTATTACCAAAAATGTTTCCTGTTTTACCTGAGTATTGAAATTTGCCAGCCCTCCCAAAATAATTCCAAGCATTTTTATTAATCTTTTCTCTATAACACTGCTATCTTCGCCAAATCTTTCTTTATATTCGGGATAATACTGAACCATAACTCCGAATGTATCTATAACCAAGGCACTGGACCTTTCACTTGTATTGTTGTATATATTTTTCAGGTCAATAATGAATTCATCCAACTCTTTTGGGGACAGCAGCATTACAAAGCGCCCCAAATACTCGGGTATGTACTTTGCATATTGCATCTCATCTATTTCAAGACCCTTTATAAGCTCAAAAGCTATTTCATTCCTTTGATCAATGGTAAGCATATTGCCCAATTGTACCAAAGAGTTCCCCGCTTTGTTTCTAACAGACTCCTTGGCGCTTACTTTTACAAGGTTTGCCAAATGGGTAGCTGCCTGAAGAAGAGCAACCTCATTCTTTTTCGACAGTGTTTCCATTATATAGTCGATGCTGATGGTTTTAACATTCCAAGGTGTTGCGGCTTTTAAATTATTTAAGAATATATCCGATGTTTTATACCAATTACCAGTTAAAAGAGCAGAATATTTCTTAAGAAGGGAATCGGGAGCATTTAGGCATTGAGCTATTTTATATTTTAAATAATTCATGCACAATCCCTCATCCGGAGAAAAATCCGATACAATATCCAATACGTCCATAAGAGACTTTCCTGCTATTTTAATTGTCTGTACAGTCTTTAATAAAAACTGTGCCGCCATAAGCCTTATGCTGTAGGATGGCGATTTGACAGATTTTACGGAAAAATTCAACACAATGGATAATTGTTCCTCATCATATAATTCCAAAGGTATGCTTAACAAAGAATTTAAGCAGTTAAGTTTGGCTACTTCTTCATTCATGTCAGCCTGAATATATTTTAAGAAAATTTTCAGGCATTCTTCTTTGAACTTATTTCTTGGTGAATTTATAACGGAATCCGCAAAAATCCTTAAGGAATAACCAATCCATTCCTTTTGATTGTCTGTTACCTTATATCCCGGGTCTAAAAAAAGCCCCACATATTTATCCCATAATGATAAGCATGCTTTTTCTTCGGTATGATTGATTCTCACATCCTCAGGTATTTCCTTTGTGTATTCCATATCGTAATGAACAATTATTTTTCCCATTAAATTTGCAGCTTGGCGTCGTATATCACCCTCCCTGTGAACCAAAAGCTCGTAGAGAAAACTGAGGGAAAACAGCTTTTCCTTTTGGGACAAATAGATTGAGTATTCCTCCAAAATATTCAAATATGCACGAATATTCTTCCAGTCCTGTTCGCTTCTTGCTGCTTCAATCATTCCGGTAAATGTAACTTCATTGTTGAGCTTGCTCATCAATGAAACGTTATGCTCAAATGCCATAAGCTTAAAATTCTTAACAACTTCATAACCGTCTATAAGTGCAAAATCCACTGCCTTCACAAACTGGGGCTCTTCAGATTTCAGGTCGATATTTATACCCTTATTCAATAAATAATCTTCAAAATCCTTTAGCTTGGAATAGACCCTTATATATCTTCTTTCTTTAGCTTCATCGACATTATCCAGCTTACCCAATATAATGCCGAAGGATTCTTGTAACGAAAAAATATGCATTTCCTGACCGTTTTTGGTTTGTTTGTTCTTTACTCTAAAATCAGCATAAATCAACAGCAATGATTCCAATGATAAATTTTCAAGCTCTAAATCCCAGGTCGAATGGTTGGCTGCGATAAGGGCAATTCCGGGCATATTGTACCTGATAAACCACTGGTCCGTATAATAGTAATGAAGATATGCAACCCGTCGTTTTTCAAGTCCCTTGCAGCCGTATTTTCCAATATCATGACCGGCTGAAGAGCCGGAAACAAGCCCTAAGTTTACCTGCACTCCAACCTTTTTAAGCTGTCTTGCAACGTGCATTGCAACAAAATGAACCGCCGTAACATGGTTTAATGTATTGTAGCCGTTAACCTCCCCATCAAGCATCATCAGCTCATATACATGATTCTTATCAAATACATCCAAAAAACTTAAATATTCCGTGCGATTGGGAAGGTCTTGAATTTCCTCATCATGTAAAAATTCAAAACTTGGAATTTTACTCAGATTATTTTGCTGTGCATACTTTAAAATAGTACGCAATATTTCAAGATATATAATTGCGGAAACTTCATATTTGGGATTTAGCCTTATTGTAACCGCTTCGGGGAATGATTTGCTTAAAACATACTGAAATATATATGTAAGCCAATTTTCCGGAGGCTCGGTGCAAACACTGTCTAAAATGTCCGTTGACAGGTCAATTACACCTTGGCATGTGATTTGTTTTTTATTGCTTAATGTCAACAGATTATCTACAAATTTTGTGTTTATTAAAAATGCTTGAACTCTTTCCTCAGAAATATCTATACGTTTTAAAAAGTCTTTTTGAGTCAAACTATTTAAAATTTCCTTATGCAAATTTAATACAGACCTGCTCATTTTATGCCTCCCTTTATATACCAATTAATTAATTGATTATACCATAATGCAGCATAATTCATCAATAAGAATAACGCAAAAAGCTTGAGATATTCGCCTTGAAAATATCCTGAAAATGCATTATAGTTTATTATATCAATAATTGGAGGTTCTTATGTTTTTATTAACTTATTATTATGACAATACAAAATTCGTTGGGTTTCTTAATGAGGAAAAAAACGGCATAATTCCCGCTTTGAAGGTTTTGCCGGCAGATGCTGCAAACTTAGATATGATTGGTATTATTGAAATTTTCAATAATATTGATTTGGAAAAATTAAAAAAAGAAATAAAATCATGCGAGGAAGAAATCAAGCTTAGCGATGTTAAAATATTATCGCCTATTCCCTACCCTAAAAGAAATGTAATATGCTTGGGGAAAAACTATTTAGATCACATTAATGAAGTAAAAAGCCTGAAAAACGTAAATTCTGATATTCCGCAAAAACCAATATATTTCAGTAAAATCGCTTATCCTGCCATCGGCCATGAGGATTTAGTCGACTCTCATTCTAATGTTGTGAAACAGTTGGATTATGAAGTTGAATTGGCTGTAATAATAGGCAAAGAATGCAAAAATGTTTCGGCGGAAGAGGCAAAAAGCTGCATATTCGGATATACTATTGCCAATGATATTTCCGCAAGAGACATTCAGACATCTCATGTTCAGTGGCACAAGGGCAAATCCTTTGATACATTCTGCCCCATAGGTCCGTATATAGCTTATAAATCATCTGTTCCGTTTCCGCCAAAATTGAAAATACAAAGCTATGTTAACAATGAATTAAGACAAAACGGCAATACTGGCGATTTAATTTTTGATATTCCTTTTATTATAAGCGATCTTACTTCCGGTATCACATTATATCCCGGTGATATAATACTGACCGGAACTCCCGCAGGCGTGGGTGCCGGGTTCAATCCTCCGAAATACTTAAGATCAGGAGACAGAGTTGACTGTGTTATTGAAGAAATAGGAACACTTTCAAACACAATTAAATAAAGGTGTGCCCGGTGTGTCCCCCTACAAGTACGGGGACATTCCTTTATGGCATGACCCCAACGTCTCGCCCTCCATGAAGGTGTGTCCCCCTACCTAAAATATATTTTCAATTGTTAAACATTCATTTTCATCAATTATATAAAATAAAACTATTAAGTGCTCAAGCTCAGCTTGAGCCAATACTTTTTCTTTATTTTCAATATAAATATTGAGTTGCCTTATGGAAGAATCTATATTGTCAATATCTTTTTGATTAATGAAAAATACCCACAGCTTTTTAGCTTCATACCACTTATCGGTATGTAAAGCAATGTCTTTCTTTGCGGTTTCCCAGTCTTCATCCCTGATAACATCGGTTAATTCAGTTAAACTATCCCAAAAATAAGTTGTGATGGGATCGACGGAAGCATAATAAAACCATGCCCATATTCCTATCATTAAAAGCAATATAATAAACGAAATAACAACCATTCTCATAATTACCTCTTGTAAAAAACAAATTTATTATTTTCATCAAAAAAGCCGTACAGCACATCTTTATAATGCAATTTTTCTTTTTTTAAGCTATCTTCAAGCTGTTCCTTGGAAATATTAAATTTTTCCAAATTGTTGTGCATTATCTTTCCGTCTAAAATTGCTGCGATGGGAATCCTCTTTACTCTTTTGCCTGTCTTGCTTTCAGGTGCCACAATGCTCACATCTCCGTTTGTTTCCATAATAAGATAGTCAATATCTTCGAAGGTGTAATATCCCTTAAGCCGCATCTGACCTAATATGTCATTCATGTTAATCCTTAATTTATTCATATCCTTAACATTAAATCTGCCATGGTCAAAAATTATTGAAGGAGTTCCGCATATGATTTTTCTTGCAGAATTGCTTTTAAGTGAAATATATGATATGAAACACTGCAAAAACATAATAACAGCGGTTGCCATTATACCGTGAACTAAGGGCGCATCCAAATCTTCCATAGGCATTACCGCAAGCTCCGCCAACACCAATGACACAACTAAATCAAACGGCTGCAGCTCTCCTAAATCCCCTTTTCCCATTACCCGCATTGCAATAAGCAATATTGCATACAATATTACCGCTCTGATGGCGACTATCATCATCACACCTCCTCAAACACAATCAATGATTATTTTTACCTAAAACCTTCAATAATATACGTGATTATGCCAAGCAGGTCGAGTAATCGGCAAGAATGACAATGGCTGTGACATACAAAAAAACACACCTAAACGGTGTGTCTTCTTGCCGCATTAATTCATACGGCGACATTCATTTAAACTGCTTTATTATTAATTACATTTTTTAATTTTGCAAAAATCATTCTTCCCGCTGCAGTCTGTAAAACACTTGTAACTGTTACCACAACAGAGTCGCCGATACATTTTTTACCGCCTTCAACAACTATCATGGTACCGTCATCCAGGTATGCCAATCCTTGACCGGATTCCTTACCGTCCTTTACAATCATTACAGTCATTTCTTCTCCGGGAAGCACAACAGGTTTTACCGCATTCGCCAACTCATTGATATTTAATACTTCAACACCCTGAAATTCAGCAACCTTATTTAAATTAAAGTCGTTTGTCAGAACCTTTCCGCCTAACTCCTTTGCTAATTTTAAAAGTTTTACATCGACTTCAATATTATCGCCGTAATCCTTAGATTCAATCACTACATGTACGGCATCGTCTTTTTGAAGAATATTCAAAATATCCAAGCCTCTTCTTCCCCTGTTTCTCTTAAGACTGTCAGAGGAATCCGCAATATGTCTCAGTTCTTTCAGGACAAATTCCGGGATAACCAAAGTTCCTTCAATAAATCCCGTTCTGCAAATATCAGATATTCTTCCGTCTATAATTACGCTGGTATCTAAAATCTTTGGGGATATTAATTCTTTTTTATTCTTATCATGCTTTTTAACCGATGCAGACTTTTTTAGATTTAATAGCTGAGGCCACAAAACATCATCTTTTTTTCTTGTAGCAATCTTTATGCCTAAATATCCAAAAACCAAGTATGAGATAACCCAAACTATTGTTCCTACATACTTAATGTCGGAAAGTGGTTGGCTTATAAGAAATGCTATTACAAATCCAACTATTAGACCGACAGCACCCAACATTATGTCCATAGTTGAAAATTTTAATATTTCTGTCTCAAAAGCTCCAACAATCTTTAACCCGGTCTTTTTAATTTTAGAAGAAAGAAGAAAAAATATAATTCCAAAAATTAAACTAATACCTATAATAACTAAAACATTCTGAAAACTTGATAATTCAAGAAGACCGCTGCTACTAAGCAGCACACCCAATACTGCTCCTATTGATGCGCCTATAACAGCAATAATTGCTCTTACGATTTTATCAATCATATACTCACCTCCTTATAAGTATAACCATTAAATGTATTATTATTTATTGTTCTACTAATAAATGTAACATATTTTTTATTATTTTGCTACAACTATTATTTAAATATTATAATATGAATTCATTAAATTTCTCTTAATTTTGACATAATCCTAATAATAAATTTCTTTCTTCCCTATGAGCAAAGAAATCTGATCAGCTCATAAAGGGCATACACAAAAAAGTAAAATGCATTAGAGCATATTTTACTAAATTACTGTTCTAATGCATCCTCATTAATAATTTCGTCCATATAATCCTGTATCCCCTTGCTGTCCATGTCAGTTGAAAGTGAAATCTCACTTATGAGCATTTGCTTTGCACTTACAAGCATTTTCTTTTCTCCTGTAGAAAGACCTTTTTCTCTGTCTCTGTAAGTTAAATCTCTTACAACCTGAGCAACCTCGAAAATATCTCCTGTCTTCATCTTTGTCATGTTATCACGATATCTTTTGTTCCAGTTGGAGTCATTTATTTCTGCTTTTTGCTTTAAAACACTGTAAACTTTCTCAACTGATTTTTGGTCGATGATGTTTCTTAAACCTATATTATTTACATTATCCACGGGTATCATCAGTTTCATTTCCCCTATGGGCATTTTCAGTACATAATAGTTTTTAACTTCACCTAAAATTTCCTTAGATTCCATCGTTTCAATAACACCGGCTCCGTGCATGGGGTATACCACTTTGTCGCCTAAATTAAACATACCGCTACCTCCTATATGCATATTATACACCATTCGGTAGCAAATGTCAAATTGTTAATTATACCCTCATACTGTATGCTTGTCAATACAAAATATACATATTTATTATAAGTTTTTGTAACTTTTATAACAATAATTCCAAGGCTACCTGGTTAAAATCTGCAATACTTCCTTAGGCTTAATTTTAATATTTATACTGTCACGATTAAATTTGCAGTCTCCGTCTCCCAATATAATCTCTGCCGAAGCACAGTCGCCTTGGTATAATTTAACATCAGCTTCTGTTAATTCGTCGCTGTCATTATAGAATGCATATATTTTTTCTTTATTTTTGCCGCTTTGAAATATGTTGCAATACAAGCTCAACGTGTTTGTAGGATAAAGAGGTATCGGCTTAAGCCCGTGAAATATTTCCTTATATTTAAGGTAGATATTTTTCCATTTTTTAATTTCTTCTTTTTGTGATTTTTCAAAAGGCATCCATCTTCCGAATATATCCTGCCAGATAACTATGGGTGCTCCGCCGAACTGGCTTCTCCTAATCAATATATCCCTGTCTTCCTTCCTCAACCATCTGGAAATAACCGGTGAAACATGCTGAGGACACATGAATCTTAATACATCTACTTCAGGCATTGGAGCAAATCTCCAGAATTCATCCCAGGATGCGGTCAAGAATTCCATTGAATGTTTCTTCCCCGGATGATGCTGCGTCATAAGAACTAAGCCCGGCCGCAGCTCATCAAGTCCTTTTCTGTACGAATAAGGAAGATTCACCATTGTATCCAAATGATAACCGTCGGCATTTGTATCCTTTACAATTCTCACAAACTCCTCTCCCATGGAATCAGTGCTTTCATTTCTGCCCCTGTCCCACGGAATATAAGGCAGGAACACGTAGACTCCATTTTCGTGGAATTCGTCAACTGCTTTTCTTAAAGCTTCTCTTCCTCCCGGAAAATCATCATAAAAATCCCACTGAGTTCGTTTGTCAATTCCTAATCTTGGATACAGATTCCACAGTATAACCGAATCGTATCCTCCGAATTCTTCTCCCTCCTTAAGCAGCCTTTCTGTATCTATTACTTGATTATCGTGGTCAAATGCCTGCTTGCCGTACAAAAATGTAAAATTATGTACCGCACAATCTTTCCACCATTTTAAATCTTCTCTGTCATATTCGCTGAAATCATATTCAGCAGCCCAATAATCCCTGTATCTGTCAAATGCTTCAACCCATCCTTCTTTAATTCCGGTTACGGTAAGCTCTAATGTATCGTTAAATGAAGCATCGGGATTTATTCTCAAATAGTGATTTTCAAATTCCTCTTTAGATGACATTCTTGATAAAAGCTTGCCTATATTCTGGGTTGCTCCTCCGTCGTTTAAATCGCTGATATTAGGAAATTGAATACTGTAGCCGTATTTATTAGCCTTATCACATACAATCATCGGAAGCTTTATATCGGAATCGTAAAATGCCTCCCTCATCGGCATGATTATTTCTTTGCCTTCTGGTGTTTTAACGGGATTACCCGGACAATATACCAAATCCTCTCCATCGCTTGCTCTCATTTCTGCCAGCAGAGGTATTCTAAGCATCGACACATACGGAACACCATATTTATACCCGTCATAAACCTGGTAAAGAATTCTGATTGTTTCCTTTTTATCGTTTATAAAGTGAACCTTAACCTTGATTAACTCCTCTTTAAGCTCAAACAATACAGTTATCAGCTCTTCCGTTTCATCAACTGCCGTAATAATATCCGCAAGTTCAAAGTCACTGCTTTTATATTCTTTTTCGTATATTTTCAACAAGAATAATTCTTTGTCCGTATTTATTTTCTTGCCTGAATATATATTGGTAAATTCTTTTATTACCGTACCGCTGCTGTAATCTAAAACTGCTTTCAGGGCATTGTTTGTCATTTTTATTGTCTTGATATTTACATCATGATTTATCATTTATTCACACTCCTTTACACAGCGAAAGCCTACGGTTTCATACCTGTTCATTGCGTCTCCCAAGAGGTGCACCTTAAGATGATAATTGTTTTGTACTGCCCCGCCCTCTGTATGCCAGTAGTCGGGCGCATTATAATATGAGCCGCCTCTGAGAACTATAAAATAATGGTCCATGTCGCCGTCGTAGTGAATTTCATTTGTATATTCCCAAACATTGCCGCACATGTTGTACATGCCGAACGGGGATACTCCTTCGGGCAGGCTGTCAACAGGCAAAAGTTCTTCTCCGTATACATTGCATTTAGAATAATCCTTTTTATTGCCCCACGGCCATTTTAACTTGTCGGGTCCTCCTGCAAGGTACTGCCATTCCTGCTCAGAGGGCAGCCTCATTCCGTAAAATTCCGCATAAGCCTTTGCATCTTCCAAAGATATATTTACAACGGGTAAATCTTCTTCGCCGGCAGCATATTTTCCGTTAACCCAATGCTTAAGAAAGTTTTCTTCATTTTTGGGCTTATATGAGCTTTCCTTTATAAACTGATTGTACATTTCATTTGTAACCGCATATTTCTGAGCCATAATAGGCTTTATTTCAACAAGAGCGGGACCGTGGTCCATCTGGCAGTCGCCTTCCATAATTCTGTGAATAACACGATAAATATAACTATTACCTTCAATTTTTACAAATTCCTGTTTAACCACTTTATCCTCCTTAATTTATATTGTATCATTGGAAATATCCACTGTTCCCTTATAAGACCTAAGACCGGATATAAACAATACTACGAGCACCATTATATAAGGCAGCATGTTTAATATCTGGGTAGGCAGATTGTAAGTGGAGAAAACCAGCGTCAATGAGCTTGCATAAGCAAACAAAATTGCTACCAATGTGGTCCTGAACGGATTTCCCTTTCCTACAAGTATTGAAGTAAGGCATAAAAATCCACGTCCTCTTGTCATGTTCTCCGAAAACATGGATAATCCCGACAAGGGCATGTATGAACCCGCCAATCCCATTGATATTCCCATAATCAAAAGGCAAATCCAACGATATTTCAAAACGCTTATTCCCGCAGATTCAGATGCCTTGGGATTTATTCCGACACCTCTTAAGCGCAGTCCGAACGGAGTTTTATACATCACCATATATCCTGCCACAGCAAAAATATAAGCAAAATATACGAGTCCTATATTATTGTTAAAAAGAGTATTCAATACGGGATAATTTTTCAAAAATGCCCAGTCCATAACCTTGTAGCTTACAATTGCCGGATCCGTATAAAAACCTCTTACTCCCCAAATGTTAACAAGAAGCAATGTGGTCATTGCCCATGCGCCTGTATTGTAAGCCAAGCTGACAATCATGGGATTGCAGCTTAGGTGGTATACCAGCACTCCGTAAATCACAGCCAATACTACGCCGGACAGCATCGCCACCATGGAGCCTATGAGAGGATTTCCGGATATAAAGCTGCCGTATGCTCCGAAAAAAGCACCTACTAACATAAAGCATTCATACGAAAGGTTTCCGGTACTTGTTTTTTCATTGAAGCATCCGCCTACGGAGCCTATTATGAGAGGACATGACAATCTTATTGCCGCGGCAAATGTTACCGAGCTGAAGCATGTTGCCAAAATTTCATTGAACATAATGTCCCTCCTTAGCTTTAGCCATTTGATTTTTCATCTTTCTTTTGTTCCACTTATCTTTTATATGATTTATAATTCCTTCATAGTTTATTGATACAAGAAGAACAAATATCATCTGCAGAAGGTTAACAGTAAGCCTGTTTAGGGTTGTCGCACGCTCCATGTGCATTGCACCGGTTTTAAGCATGCCCCATACAAATGACACGAATATTAATGCTATAGGATTTCTGCCAGAAATATTTGCTATCATTATCCCATCCCAGCCCATTGTGGAGCTGAAGTTGGAAATATACCTATAATATCCGCCCGTTACCTCTATTCCTCCGCACACTCCCGCTATGAATCCCGATAATACAAATATGGATATGAATGTTCTTGTTGTATTGACTCCACCTGCTTTGGCGAATTTAATGTTATCTCCTACCTGCTTAAGCTCATAGCCTTTTATGGTATATTTATATAAAACATAAACAAATAAACAAATAAAGAGCGCTATATAAAACCCATAGCTTGCGGAGGTACCCCTTATTATTGTGGGAAGCTTCGCCGAGCTTAATATGCTGGGAGTTCTGATTGTTGTGGATGTTTCCTTAAACCCTGGCATTATAATCCACAGAGTTATATAATCGGTCAAAAGCATTGCAACAAAGTTCATCATCATTGTTGTAACATATTCATTAATATTAAAAAACAATCTCATCAATGCAGGCACCAATACCCATAAAACACCTGCTATACCCGCCATCACAATACACGCGGCAACATGCAGAACCGGAGGCAGCTCAACCACAAATCCCACGATTGCGGCAGTAAGTGCTCCCACATACATTTGCCCTTCAATACCCAAGTTGTTTATTCCCGATTTAAATGCAATTATTCCCGCTGCTCCCGTAAGCATACACGGGGTTGTCCATCTCAAGGTATTTCCTATTGCAGTCATGCTGCCAAAGGAACCTTCAAGGATTAGTTTCGCAGCATTTACAGGATCCTCATTTTGAAAGATTATCAATGCCGAGCCTAATATGATAACTCCGAAAAATGAAATTACATATCTTAAAATACCTATCTTGACTTCGGGATTAAACAGATTAACAAAAATCTTTGGAGTCTTGTTGTTTTGCATTTGAAACTTCACCTCCTAACATTAGTATTCCTATCTGCTCTTCGGTAAGCTCTTTGTAGCTTCCTCCATCGCGGAGCATGCCGTTGTACATTACCTTTATTCTGTCCGAAAGCTGCATAACCTCATTTAATTCATGGCTTATGAGAAGTATGCCGACTCCTGACTGAGCTATTTCAATAATTCTTTCCCAAATAAATTCTATAGCCCCTACGTCAATTCCTCTTGTAGGGTCTTCTACAATAAGCAGCTTGTTATCCTGAATAAACTCTCTTCCGACAATTAGTTTTTGAATGTTTCCCCCTGATAAAGTATTTACCTTATCATCTATATTTTGAATCTTAACATTGTATTGTTCTACAATCTTGTTAGTAAAACTGTCGATTTCGTTATGATCAAGAAATATTTTATTTTTAAATCCATGGGCTATATGATAGCCCATAATTGAATTTTCCCAAATATTAGACAACACATTTGAACCGGATCCTAATCTGTCCTGAGGAACATAGCCTATACCCATACAGCGTCTGATAGCAATGCTTTTATCAACAATATTGCTCCCCCGGTATATTATTTCACTGCCTCCCTCAGGCTCTCTTATACCAAACAAAGCTTCTACCAGCTCCTGTTGTCCCGAACCTGCAACGCCTGCTATTCCTACGATTTCTCCGGCTTTTACTTCCAAATTCACACCCTTAACCCTGAGAACTCCGTCCCTGTCTTTAACCTTTAAATTATTGACGGAAAGAATCACCTCCCCGGGATTGGGTTTTATTTTTTTTGCTTCAAGTATAACATCCCTTCCGACCATAAGCTTAGCAAGCTCATTTTCATTTATTCCGTCATTGGCAACATTTCCTGTTACCGTTCCGTTTCGTAATACTGTTATATAATCCGAAATTTCTATAACTTCTTTAAGTTTGTGCGTGATGAATATTATTGTTTTTCCGTTTTCGGCTAAATACCTTATAGCTTCAAATAATCCCCTTATTCCTTGAGGAGTTAAAACGGATGTAGGCTCATCCATTATGATTATGTCAGCACCCTTGTATAAAACCTTAACTATTTCCACCTGCTGTAAAATAGCAACCGGCAGGTCATTTACCTTTGAATCCAACGGTATATTAAAATGATACTGCTTGCATATATCTTCTATTTTTTGTCTGCATTTTGCTTTATCGATAAAAAATCTGCCTTTATTTACTTCAAATCCCATTATAATATTATCAATAACGGTCAAATCCCTGAAAAGCATAAATTCCTGATATACCATTCCTATACCAAGCTTAGCAGCATCAAATGAATTTCTCAGTACAACTTTTCGTCCCTTTATAATTATCTCTCCGCTATCAGGTTTATGAATACCGGTCAAGATGTTCATCAACGTACTCTTGCCTGCGCCGTTTTCTCCGATTAAGGCATGTACCGTTCCCTTTTTAACATTAAGGCTAATATTGTTATTTGCTGCTAAAGCTCCAAATGTTTTGCGTATGTTTTTCATCTGAACAATGCATTCGCTGCCATCCATAAACCAATCCATCCTTTTCAATAAATTTATCATAGGGGAATGCATCAAATTTGTTTGCTACTTACGTCGCACAAATTTGGCATTCTTTGCGTTTGACCTAACCCAATTTCTTTCTTCTTTCAGTCGAAGAAATTGGGTTAGGTCATAAGAAGAGAAGCGGAGATTTACTCTCCACCCTCTATTAAGTTAGTTATTCTCCATTCTTCATATTCGCCTGAAAATACATCAACTTCTCCGCTGATAATATCGTTTTTAAGTTTTTCAACAGCTTCCGCAAGTTCGGGAGAAAGATTTTTCATATCAACCTCGGCATATGCATATCCGCCGTCAGCTAAGTTAAGCTCCATTGCGGGAGGAAGTTCTTCTTTATTTTTCCACATTTCTGCAGTGCTTGTTACAGCAAAGTCCATAGATTTAATTGCCGACCAGAATACGATAGGGTCTATATCTCCCTGCCAGTCATCAACACCGATACATGGAAGTTTTAAGTCCGCGCATG
>ENA-UOOE01001482-UOOE01001482.1-fermentation-metagenome-genome-assembly--contig:-NODE-1482-length-19705-cov-59.467735_pt1 | contig 19705 bp, 15 predicted proteins | sample MGYA00245776_ERZ724021 | MGnify/ENA primary metagenome ERZ724021 (study PRJEB28704, sample SAMN03018321) | fermentation metagenome | biome: anthropogenic terrestrial biome; feature: soil... | reverse complement strand
TAACTATGGTGTAGCCAGTTGGGGCTTTTTGCTTATCATCACTACCACTAGCAGTAACAGTGTCGCCATAAGCACCACCTAGCCAGTAATCATCAACCTTTATACCTGGTACCTTATCGGTAGTCGGTGTATCATCTTGACTTTCCAAGTAATGCAGAACATGAACCGCATCTTTATTAGTACCGTCATCTGGTACCGTATCGCCAGCTACATAAACAGTAAAACTTTGGTCTCCAGTAGTATATTTTGCATTTTCCGCATTTGGCTGCGTTTTTCCATTCAATTCATCCGTCGTCTCAGCGTAGTGATAACCATCAGGAATACCGCCCTTTAACTTAATTGGAGCATCAGTGGCACCCTTTGGCTTATAGACATCACCAACCGTTTCGCCAGTTTTGGCATTTACATAGGTGATCGTCACATTACTTTGTTCAACTGCCTTGTAATAGAAGATAAACTCTGGCTGCGTAGTAGCACCCTTGACTAACTCGTAGCTTTGCTTATCCGGATTAGCTATGGTGTAGCCAGCTGGGGCTTTTTGCTTTTCATCAGTACCGCTAGCAGTGACGGTATCACCATAATGTCCACCTAACCAGTAATCATTAACCTTTATATTTGGAACCAAATCAGTCATTGGGGTACCATCTTGATTTTCCAAGTAGTGCAGTACATGGACTGCATCCTTATTCGTGCCATCATCTGGTACTGTGTCTCCAGCTACATAGACCGGTACTGTGTAATCTTGATCCGTATATTTAATACTGCCATCATTCTTCGGCTGGGTCTTACCATGCAATTCATCACTGGTCGTGGCATAATGGTAGCCGTCTGGAATATTGATCGTGATAAAGCTATTACTATCAGTCGGATCAAATGGTTTATTCATATAACCGTCTGGTGCCTTTATCGCCTTGCCAACATCTTTGCCGGTTCTGGCATTCACATATTGGACACTCAAATTAGCTTCTGCATCAGCTTTATAGTAGAAGGTGAACTCTGGCTGCGTAGTAGCACCTTTGATTAACTCATAACTTTGCTTATCCGGGTTAGCTATGGTGTAGCCGTCTGGAGCCTTCTGCTTTTCATCAGTACCACTAGCAGTGACAGTATCACCATAATATCCACCTAACCAGTAATCATTAACCTTTATATTTGGAACCAAATCAGTCGTTGGGGTACCATCTTGATTTTCCAAGTAATGCAGAACATGAACTGCATCTTTATTGGTGCCATCATCTGGTACTGTGTCTCCAGCTACATAGACATTAACAGTGTAATCTTGATCTGTGTATTTAACGCTGCCATCATTCTTTGGCTGGGTCTTACCGTTCAAATCCTCAGTGGTCGTAGCATAATGGTAGCCGGCTGGAATATTGGTCTTGATAAAGCTATTACTATCAGTCGGATCAAATGGTTTATTCATATAACCGTCTGGTGCCTTTATCGCCTTGCCAACATCTTTGCCGGTTCTGGCATTCACATATTGGACACTCAAATTAGCTTCTGCATCAGCTTTATAGTAGAAGGTAAACTCTGGCTGCTTAGCAGCACCTTTGGCTAATTCATAACTTTGCTTATCTGGGTTAACTATGGTGTAACCAGTTGGTGCTTCTTGTTTAACATCGTCACCACTGGCATTGACCGTATCACCATAATGTCCACCTAACCAGTAATCACTAACTTTTATACCTGGTACCTTATCGGTAGTCGGTTTATCGTCCTGACTTTCTAGGTAGTGCAGTACGTGGACTGCATCTTTATTGGTGCCATCATCTGGGACATCATCTCCAGCTACATATACTGGTACTGTATAGTCTTGATCCGTATATTTAATACTGCCATCATTCTTCGGCTGGGTCTTACCATTCAATTCATCACTGGTCTTGGCATAGTGATAACTGTCTGGAATATTCGATGTGATAAATGAATTGGTATCAGTTGGATCAAATGGCTTGTCCATATAACCATCCGGTGCTTTTAACGCCTTACCAACATCTTTGCCTGTTCTGGCATTCACAAATTGAACACTTAAATGAGCTTCTTTATCAGCCTTGTAGTAGAAAATAAACTCTGGCTGCTTAGTTGCATTCTTAACTAACTCATAACTTTGCTTCTTCGGGTTAACTATGGTGTAACCAGTTGGTGCTTTTTGCTTTTCATCAGTACCACTGGCAGTGACGGTATCACCATAATATCCACCTAACCAGTAATCATTAACCTTTATACCTGGTACCTTATCGGTAGTCGGTTTATTGTCTTGACTTTCCAAATAGTGTAGGACGTGAACGGCATCCTTATTAGTACCGTCATCTGGTACTGGATCTCCAATTACGTATACAGGAAACTCCTGATTTGATTTCTTTAAAGTTACTGTACTTGGATCATTTTGCTTATAACTAGTTTGAGGATTATTGGCCAAGTTAATTTTATCTAGATCAGTTTGTTCGACATAGCTATATCCAGCTGGCATACCATCTGTCTTTAAATCTAGTTTATCACCGTAACGAGTATCAGTTGGTTGCGTACCGCTGGTTATTGTGTCTCCATTCTTAGCATTTATCCACTTAATAGAAATATCAGTTAATGGATTTCCAACTACATAAACATTTATTGTATTAGTGCTAATTGTTGAGTATTCCGTACTAACCAGCTGTTTGTTTCCATGTAATTCAGCGGTAGTTTTCGCATACTTATAACCATCTGGTATATTATGAGTAATATTAGTATCAAAGTTAGGATCACTTGGAGTTAAATTTAAAGTTGTATTATTAGGTCCTGTTACTTGAGCAGTACCAACAGAAATATTATGTTTCACATTGATAAAAGTAATATTAACAACACCATTAGGTGTTTTATACCAAGTGCCGACATGATCTTTACCATCTGCTATATTAGTACCTTGAGTAGGATCAGCATTTTTATACCAAGTTGAGCCACCAGGTAATTGAAGATCAGAATCGGATAATAATTTAGTTTGCTCACCTAAAGTTAGCTTTTCCAAACCACTTCTTTGGAACATAGAATCCATATTAGTAACATTATTAGTATTAAAATTAGAAATATTTAAACTTGTTAAATTGTTAGTATCTTCAAACATCTCATGCATATCAGTAACGTTACTTGTATCAAAACTAGATACATTTAAACTTGTTAAACCCATATCACCAGCAAACATTTCATACATACTAGTAACATTGCTAGTATTAAAGTTTGAAACATCTAAACTTGTTAATGCAGGAACACCATTAAACATCTCACTCATATTAGTAACATTACTAGTGTCAAATTTAGATACATCTAGACTTGTTAAATTAGAATCACTTTCAAACATTTTACTCATATTAACGATATCATGAGTATCCAATTTATCTATACCAGTGATGTCTTGTAAAGTACTCAGTGCCCAAGTATATTGGTCCAAACTAAATAACTCCGTTGCATCTCCATTAGCTACCGTAACTTTTCCATTAATTATTATATGTTTAACTTTAAAGCCATCGGGAAGAACTGATGTCCAATTATTATTAATTTCTCCAGCCGATATAGTTACAGTTTGAGTTGTTGTATCCCAACTAATATTATTATTAACTGCTGGTGTTCCCAACAACATAATAATGTTCTGAGTAGCCTGAATTAATTCAGGCGCTGTAATAGTTGTAATATCAGTAGCTGGTGTTTTATTTGGATCAGTTGTTGGATTGTCAATACTTGGATTTTTATTAATATCTGCAGATGTATTATTATTAACATTTAAAGTAGTTAAAGCTGCCACATTAGCATCTGCTTTTGTTTCAGCTTTATTTTTATTGTTTTGATCTACTTCTAAGGCAGCAGAGTTCATGGCTGTTTGCATCGTATTATACTTTGCCATTAACTCTTTACCAGTTTGGATGGCATCCCGTAATTGCTTTTGTTTTTCGACCGTCATTTGGGTAAATTTGTCTGAATTTACGTAAGCATCACCTTTATCAATGGCACTTTGTAAATCAGAAGCTGCTGTAGTTAATGCATCATCTTTTTTAGGTGCAGCTGGTGTCTTCTCTGCTGAAGTTAAAGTTGCAGTTGATGTTTTATCACTTTTTGCATCAGCCTGATCTTGATCATTTTTACCAGCATTTGTATCTTGAGCTGGTGTCTTGGCGGCGTTATCCTTTGCATCTGCATTCTTAACGTCAGTGAAGAACATGGATAAGCCAGGAAAAGTACTCAAATCTGGCTTTGACGTTTGCTTTGCAGCAGCTGGTTCAATTTGGGTAGAATCCTCCATCTTATCAGACTGTTCACCGTTAATCTGTTCATCTGACTGCTCGGTAGTTGGCCCTTGAGCAGCATTAGTATTATTGGACTCTGCTTGATTATTCTGCAGAGCAGTTGATTGATCAGCAGCTTTTTGTTGCTTATCGGCATTTACATTATCAACTCTGTTTTGAGCTTTTGGCTCATTAGTTTGGAAAAATAAAGTTAAACCTGGGAAGGTACTCAGATTTGACTTTTCATTAGAATCAGAAATAGCACCCGTGTTACTTGCACTGGTGCTATTATTTGCTTCATTATTCCATTTTGTGACAGTGTTAGCTGTCTGATCAGTTGAGGATGCAGTATTATTCTTATTTACATCTTCAGTTGATGGAGAGTGTAATACCCCCCCCCCCTACAGTTTTAGGGGTTTGGTCCTTATTTACTAATTCTTGTTTATCTTGCTTTATTGGATTAATTGTCTCAGCTTTAACTGATTGTGCAGTTATCCCTAAAACTAAAGCCTAAGAGTACAGAAGCTGCACCGACAGCTAATTTACGAATGGAGAAGCGGTCTTTTTTAGCCTGCAACTCCATTTTTCTTAATCGTTCTTTGAAATTATTTTTTCCTAACATACATACATCCTCATATAATTAAAAATACTTTTTAATCTATATTTACAATAACAATCTTATAGCTCTACTGCAATAAAGTAAATATTAAACTATGCATGTAATTGGTTTGAACCAATTCTGTAACTAGGCAATTGCCACAGCATAAGCAACCATAATCAGCTAATTTAAAATAACCAAAAATATTTTATAAAACAAAAACGTTAATTAATCATCCCTTACAAATGATCAACTAACGTTTTTATCTTACCTATTCAAATTCACAAATGTATTAAAGCGCATATAACGATAATGCACACGCATATTGGATACCTCAAACGGTGTCCCATCGTCTAAGAAGAAGATACCTTCCATGACACCGACTGGTTCATTTGTCTTCAGCTTCATTTCATCCTGATCTTCCTTACTGGATGGTTCAACCGTAATATTCAAGAATGACTTGGTCACAATTTTATTCTGCTTATCTTCCAAATAATTAAACAGTGAACTCTGCAAGTCCTCTGGCTTTAATTCAGGCACTATCTTAATTGGCAAATAACCTGTTTCAATTAAAAATGGTTGTTCATCTAAAAAACGCAAGCGTTTAAATTCATACACAAAATCATTTTCATTCAGAAATAGATCCTGAGCAATTTCCTTAGAAGTCTTAACAACATGGAAATCCAGCAGCTTAATTCGCTGCTTCTTACCGGGGACCTTAACACTATCGGTTAATCCTAAATTAGAGCCTTCGTAACGAAACATCGCCCGATTTTTTAAATAAAGCGGATTGATAAACGTACCGCTGCCCCGCTTCTTGAAAACAATTCCTTGTTCAGCAAGCAGGTTCAACGCACGCTTCATCGAAGAACGGCTAACTTGATAGTGTTCAGCTAAGCTGCGTTCATCAGGAAGCCGCATCCCCTTATAATTACCTTTTAAAATATTCTGCTTTATATCGTGCATCACTGTACGATAAACAAAGTCTGCCATTTGATTACCCTACTTATCCGCTCTACTAATTGCATCTACAAACCAATCTGCAAATACTTTTTGTTTAATTTTAACCCCAACATTTACGTTAGCCGACTTACCAAAGAAATGATCAAAGTCTATCACCGATGCACCATAAGTAGCTGAACTTTTAGTATCAACAGTTACATATGCCGGTTTAAAAGTATACATTTGTGGTTTTAACAGCATTCCTGCAGCTAGCGCATCATAAATTTCTCGACCATTGTCCTTAGTTTCATCATGCAAATTTGTCAGAATACTATAGAGCATATTGCCGACTCTGCCCAACTTCTGCACTCTTTGCATTGTAGCATTCGTAACATAGGCTTGTTGTCCTAACTCTAACGGGGCAAGGTAAATTTTGAGACCACTGGTAAACACAATTTGAGCGGCTTCAGGATCTCCTGCAACATTATACTCACCATAAGGACCCCAGTTACCACGGCCGATGGCTCCACCCATAATAACCAGCTTCTCAATTTTATCTAAGTCTTCAGGAAACTGCCTGAAATACAAGGCAAAGTCAGTGGCTGGCCCAATCTGCATTAAAGTTACTTTTTCATCGCTATTAGCAACCACTTCGTGAATTGCGGCTGCAGCCAAACCAGATTTTAATAAACCTCTATCTGCTTTTGGAAAGTCATAACCATCCATCCCAGATTTGCCATGAATATCTGAAGCATCGATTGCAGGTCGGAGCAGCGGCATTTTCGCACCACCAACAACCGGAACCTTTGTGTGCAAGAAAGTTTCCAGTTTCAGTGCATTATTTAAAGTCTTCTCAAGTGCCACGTTGCCCCAAGTAGCGGCAATTAATTTAACGTCTAATTCTGGAGCGAACAAAGAAATAGTAATCGCGACCGCATCATCTATTCCTGGATCCGTGCTTATAATTAAGGGCTTTTTAGTCATTAGTCCTTCTTCTTATCTTCGATTTTACCGTTGCTGTGAGCAATAATTACCTCATCACACATGCCAAGAAAGAGCCCATGTTCAACCACGCCGACGGTATGATCTAAGTAATCGGCCAAACCATGTGGTACCGGTATCGGATCAACAGCTAAATCAATAATATAGTTGCCATAATGAGTAACAAAGCGCTTGCCGTTATCCATTCGCCATTGTGGTTTTAATCCTTCTGCCTGAAAACGACGGAAGTTTTGTTCACAGGAAATGGGCAGAACTTCAACCGGAAGTGGGAAACCACTTAATCTGTGGACAAGTTTAGATTCATCAACAATCCAAATAATCTTATTAGAATTAATAGCAACATTCTTCTCAAGCGTTAAGGCGCCGCCACCACCTTTTATGCCGTCGAAATTGTCAGCAACCCGGTCAGAACCATCAATTGTAAGATCGACGTGGTCAATATCAGACAACTTACCAACTTTAAAGCCCCAACTTTCAAGTTGTTTCTTGCTTCTACTTGAGGTTGTTACCATGGCCTTTAACTTTAAGCCGTCTTCTTTTCTTCTTTTACCTAATGCATCAATAAAGAAGGCAACAGTTGAACCGGTACCAACACCCAAAATCATGCCAGATTTGACCATACCAGCTGCTTTAATTGCAGCCTCTTTTTTTAATTCATCTTGTTCTTGCTTATTCATTTTACTTGCTCCTCATTAACTTTTTTACTTCTTTAATCGTCGGAATCGATGGTTGGGCACCTAAATGCTGAACCGTAAGTGAAGAAGCACGACTGGCAATCTTTGCGGCTTCTTCCAAGTTAGACAGATCATTTTTTAGCATACTTACAAAATAACCAATGAAAGTATCACCAGCAGCTGTTGTATCAACTGCCTTAACTCTAAAAGCTGGCACTAACTTTTCAATGTCTTTGGCTGACAGATAAGAGCCTTTGGCTCCGTAAGTAATCACAACGTCTTTTACGCCTAAAGCTTGTAAACTTGCTGCATTTGTAGTTAAGTCACTTGGACTAGTAATTTTAGTACCGGTGATTACAGCACTTTCAGTTTCATTCGGCGTAATTATATCGGTCAAATTTAGTAATTCTTTAGGTATTTTTTTAATTGCTGGAGCCGGATTCAAAATTGTAGCCTTACCAGCATCTTTTGCAATCTTAAAAGCCTCGATCGTTGTTTTAACCGGTGTTTCAAATTGAGCAATTACACAGTCAGCACTTTTAATCACATCTGCAGCATTATCAATATCTTTTGCGCTTAATTGATAATTAGCACCATGATCAATAACAATATCGTTCTGCCCTGCTTCATTCAGAGTAATATAAGCATGGCCAGTTTTAGCGTTAGCGGTCTTTTGCACATAATTGGTATCTACACCGTACTTGGTTAGCTGTTCAACCATAAATTTGCCAAAACTATCTGTACCAACGCGACTAATGAAATGTACTTGTGCGCCACTTTTAGCAGCCGCAATTGCCTGATTGGCACCTTTGCCACCGCCAGCTTCAGATACAGATCTGGCGTTAATGGTTTCCCCTGGTTTAGGAAAATTCTTTACGTGTAAAGTGGTATCAACGTTACTTGATCCAATAATGACTATATTTTTCATGGCTGCCCTTCTTTTCAAAGTAACTTTCTAAATCAAATTAATTATAACAAAAAGCAATTAATTTAGCCTGCGAAGGTGAAAAATTACAAATAAAAAAGCCATCCTCACAAGAGAATGGCTTCATCAATTCATTAGTTATCAGAATTTGATATAGAATTTTTAATTATTCCTATATCTTCTTCCTCCGTTTTCAACATTGCTTTTTTAGTTTTCAATGTAGAAATATCGTAAGAAGGACTTTTAATTTCAAAAGGTACTTTTCCTTGAATCAAAAATTGATTTAAAGCTAAATTAATATAATCATTCATCGATAAACCAATCTGCGAAAACCTTTTTTCTAATTCTTTTTATCCTTATCTAACTTGATAATAATTTTATTTTCAGTCAAAGGATCACCTACTATTTATTTTAATAAATCCTGATTTTAAATAACTATTCCTGTATAATTATATTTTGTAGAGAAGTTAAGACGGTGGCGCCCAAATAAAGTGAGGTGATGCTTATGGTTCAATCCTATAAGCAACTTAAAATCCTAACGAAAGGAGGGCGCAGTTGTGTCTGTATCAGACGCAATACAATTAATGCTAATTTTCGGCACTTTCGCCGTTAATTTAATTGCATTAGTTGTTGAACTGATAAAAGATTATCGGCGAAAAAAATAGCTGTCCTTAACTTTGGACAGTTGGCAGCTATTTTTAATTTACTCTAATTACTTAGCATCAATATTAGGTGCCTTGTTAATTTCAGCTGACATCATCCAAATACGCTTTTCAATTGCAGTATGGAAGCCAGTGAACATATCGTTAGTAGAGTAGTCCCCTTCTTCATCACTAACTTCGAGGCCTTTTTGATAAAGATCATCCAAATAGTGATAACCGTCAACTATCTTGCCATAACGCTCATCAATAGTTTCGTTCCAGTTGCCTTTTTCATCCTTAATCTTAGTCTTTGCGGCAATTTCACTAAGGGTCGAAACAGGTGAACCGTCTAAAGCAATCAAACGCTCTGATACTTGATCAAGTTGATCAGCTAATTCATCCATTACATCATCTAAGTATGGGTGCAACTTCAAGAAACGGTTGCCTCTCATGTACCAGTGGTGTTGGTGAACAATCATGTGCATTTGCGTTAAATCTGCAACTAATTGATTTAATACTTCTTTAGTTTTTGGATATTTCATCTAAAAAGCCTCCTGTTAAATAATCATTACACCTTCATAGTAGCAAAATAATGTTATTAATACTAAAGAAATGCTTATTAATTTATGACGTACAAATTACAGATACTTCTTCTGTAAGTGATTAGCGTACTTTGATAAGCAGAAACATACGATAAAGTACATTACCGCAATGATTAAGTACATCGGAATCAAATAAGATGTGTTTTGGCTATAAATAATCTGTGCATGATAAAGCAGTTCTGGTAAGACGATAATTGTTGCCAATGAAGTATCCTTAATCAGCGAAACAAATTGTGACAAAATGGCTGGGACCATGTTTCGAATAGCTTGCGGCAAAACAACGTGAATCATCGCTTGTCCATAAGTCATACCGTTAGAACGGGCGCCTTCCATCTGCCCTGTTGGAACTGAATTAATCCCACTACGAACAATTTCGGATAACATTGCTCCTTCAAACACAACTAATGCAACAATCGATGCTATCGTTGGATTGGCAATTAAGCCTAATTTAGGCAAGCCAAAATATGTAAAGAAGATTATCAACAGCAGTGGTAAGTTACGGATAATATCAACTACGAAGCCAACAGCAGCTGAAAGATACTTGATCTTCATATAACGAACTAAGCCACAAATTAAGCCCAAAATAAAACTCAAAATAATTGAAATTACTGAAACATAAATCGTTACCCACAATCCTTGCAATAAGAAGCGGATATCAATCCATGAATATGCATGAATAAAAGTTTCCATTTTTTAGCCTCCTATGCAAGTCTTTTTTCTAAGTGACGCATGTAGTAACTGAGCGGTAAAGTCAAAACTAAGTAGAAAACGCCGACAATAACGTACGTTTCGATTGTTTGAAATGATGAAAAGGCAACAATATCGCCCTGGTACATCAAATCAAAACCAGCGACAAAGGCTAAGACAGATGAGTTTTTAATCAAAGTAATCATCTGGTTGCCCAATGGCGGAATAACAATTCTAATGGCTTGAGGCAAAATGACGTAGCGCATCGCCTGTACGTAAGTCATACCGTTAGAAAGTGCGCCTTCCATTTGCCCGTCACCGACAGAATTAATTCCAGACCGAACTGTTTCTGCAATAAAGGCTGATGTATAAAGGGCTAAGCCAATTGTACCAGCAGTAAATCCGGAAACTTTAACCCAGAATTGGGGAATGATTAAGTAAAAAATCATCGTAATAACCAACAAGGGAATATTACAAAAAATTTCAATATAAATATGAGCTATGGCCCGACCAATTTTAGGAGGTGCAACTTCTAGCAATGCGAAGAATACTCCTAAAATTAAGCTGAAGAACATGGCAATTAAACTACACAAGATGGTATTGCCAAAACCAGTGATAAATTCAGACCAATAACCTGTTAAAATTTGCCACATTTATTCTTCCACTTCCTTAATGTTAAAACCTTTAACTCCTTTGAACCACTTACGAATTAACCGATTATACGTACCGTTCTTCTTAAGTTCATCTAGAGCTTTATTAATATGCTTCACCATTTGGGTTTGTCCCTTATTAACGGCAATCCCATAAGGCTCATTTGTGAAATTACTACCAGCTAACTTATAACCTGGGTTCTCACTCGCAATTCCCGCTAATAAACCACTATCAGTAGTCATAGCCACACCTTGGCCTGCTTTAAGTGCAGAAAATGCCTGGCCATAATCACCATATTCCAAAACTTTAGCTTTAGGGGCATATTTATGAACATTGGCAACCGCAGTAGTACCTTTAACCGCAAGCACGGTCTTATTATTCAGTTGCTGCACAGTCTTAATCTTGCTGTTGTCAGGTACAAGAATACCTTGACCCGCCTTAAAGTATGGCTTGCTAAACAATACCTGCTTTTGCCGGTCTGGTGTAATTGTCATCGTTGCCATAAGAACATCAACATTGTTGTTCTTAAGCAAAGGAATTCTTGTATTAGCAGTAATTTTGGTTAATTTAGCGTGCCCATTTTCACCGAGCATTTGTTTAGTTATGGCATTAGCCAAGTCAATTTCAAAACCTTCAACCCTGCCGGTTTTAATACTCATCAAACCAAAAAGGCGTGTATCTGCTCTTACACCCCAAACAATCGTGTTATCTTGCTTTACCTTTTGGTAGGTATTTTGTTTTTTATTTCCACAAGCTGCCAAAGTAAAGGCCAGGAAAAAGATTATCGGCAAAAGAAGAAATTTTTTAAATTTTCTCATTATCTTCACCCTAATCTTTAGAAATAATTTTACTTAAGAATTGCCGTGCACGGTCAGTATCAGGATGCTTGAAGAACTCTACTGGATCACGATCCTCTAAGATGTGTCCTTGATCAAAGAAAATCAGCCGGTTGCTTACTTTACGGGCAAAGCCCATTTCATGGGTAACCACGACCATTGTAATTCCCTGATCAGCAACGTATTTCATTATGTCCAAAACGTCTTGAATCATTTCCGGATCAAGTGCACTGGTAGGTTCATCAAACAAGATAACCTTTGGCCTCATTGCCAAAGAGCGAGCAATCGCAACACGTTGTTCTTGTCCACCAGATAATTGTCTAGGATAAGAATCAGCCTTATCAGCCATTCCTACTCTTTCTAATAATTCCATGGCAATCTTTTTGTTCTCCGCATCCGGACGCTTCAGCACGATCTTGGGTGCTAAAGTAATGTTTTCTAGCACAGTATGATTGTTATATAAATTAAAGTGCTGAAAGACCATCCCAACGTTTTTACGGATTTTATTAATATTAGTTTTTCTATTTGCCAAATCATAGCCGGTAACAATCAGTTGCCCGCTGTTAATCGGTTCTAACCCATTCATTGTCCTGATCAAGGTACTTTTACCTGAACCAGATGGACCAATAATCGATACAACTTGGCCTTCTTCAATTTTTAAGTTGATATCTTTTAAAGCATGGAGTTTGCCATAGTATTTGTTGACATGCTTAAATTCAATAATTGATGACACGACCTTCATCCTTTCTTTTATTTGACGTTTTCTGCATCTTTATTTTGCAAATATTCGTATAATAAGCCATCACGAATTCCGTGATTAGAGAAAATCACTTCATCAATTTGTAGCATTCTTAAAACTAAACTAATCGGGATCAAGCCGCCTACGATAACGTCTCCCCTTATCTTAGCTAAGCCTGGAATCTTAGTCCTTCCAATTTTATCTAGTGAAACTAACTTTTCAAATAATGCGTAAATATTGTCAGCCGGTAAATGCATCCCGTGAATATCCGGTAAATCATTAATATTATCAGTCACTTCCCGGCGCTTAATTTTAGCGATCGTTCGATTGCTCCCACCAAGGGCAATCAATGGCATATTATGTGCATTATTTATCCATGGTACAGCGGAAAGGCGTAATTCAGCTGCAGTCATAGCCTTATAAAGATCACTAGCCTTTATTTGATCAGTTAAATTATAATTTTGTGATAACAAAACTGATCCAGTAGGCAAACTAATTCGTTTCTCACAATTACCGTTCTGAACCCAGATTAATTCCGTTGAGGCACCACCAGTATCCATGATTAAGCCATTTTTAACTGGTAAAGTGTTAACTACGCCCAAATAATCCAGATATGCTTCAGCTGCTCCTGAAATGACACGCAAATTTATTCCGAGTTCTTTTTTAACCCGGTTCAAAAAATATTTCTGATTTTTGGCTTGCCGTACAGCCGCCGTTGCTACGGCACGAATTTTAACATTTTTTAATTTAGAATATGTCGCCTTGAATTCCTTCAATGCCTTCATTGTCCGTTCAATGGGTTCTTTCTTTAATGTCTTTTCTTTACCCATATTTTCAGACAACCTGACAAATTTTTTCTGGTATCCTACAACTTTAAAATCGCCATAGGGACCAATTTGACTTATTTTCATTCTTACGGAATTTGACCCTAAATCAATAACAACAAAGTTAAGCATTTAATCCATCTCCTTATCCCGTATAATAAGTTTGCCATAAAATATACAAAAACACACGGTTTTAATCTTAAAAAACCGTGTGTGTTCTTTAATAATTAACTAATTTTCTCCTTCAAGGTATTTTCTATAAGCCTCATAATCATTATGAACTTGCTTACTGTAATCGCTTGCCCAGTCGGCAAATTTCTTATCAAATTTCTTGCTCTCATCAATATAACCATAAATCATCGGTGCAGTTGGACTTTGAAAATGAGCAACCGCAAGGACAAAGGCACACATATGAGTATATGCGTTAAAGCTATCAAGATCTAACTTGTCTACATCAACCGAGTCCTTCATGTCCCTGTATTGACGAACGTAAAAGCTACGACCATCAAAATTCATACTACCTAAGAATGGGTCACTAAAGGTTTGTAAAATTCTTTGACCAGTAATGATTCGCTTACCCTCTTCAGGAGCTTGCTTTTGCGCATTACTTCTAGTCAACCTGGTTAAGTTATACCTGGATGGTAAAGCTTCCTTAACTTGCAAAACTAAGTGACTGCCATCCTTACCTGTAAGTAATAACAGGTAACAACGCGTACCAAAACTGCCAACACCGACGCTATAACGGATAATATCTGAAACTCTAAAATTACTCAGTAATACTTGAACATCTTGACTCACACTGCGCAGATATTGCGGAATTGCTTTAATAAAATCTGTATATAATTGGTCGGTGATTCTTCTAGCACGAGGCGGGTTCTCAGTAAAGACAATTTTACCGTCATCATTCTTAGAGGTGAATTTCTTAACCACTTTGTCAGAATTATTCTTTGGGGCTTTTTTAGCGATCTTTTTCAGCAATTTTTCCATTTGCTTATCATTATCACTAATTGAATCAAGCAAATCATCAATGTTGTATGCAAGGTAGAAGCGATCCATCAACTTCAAGCCATCAGAATACTTAATGCCTGCACGATAAGCAGAAACAGTATTATTCAGAACATCTTTAATGTCTTTTTCATCATAACCGTTAATTTCACCGGCTAACTGGGCGCTAACAAGCAGGCGTTTTAAGTCAACTTCCCAGTTACCGACCCGGGTTTCATCAAAGTCGTTTAAGCCAAATAAAAGTTGTCTTTCAGGGGAGGCAAAAAAGCCAAAGTTATTGACATGGGCATCACCACAAATCATAATTGGAATTTGCGCCTTGGTTTCATGAAGCAAATCGTAGCTCATAACACCGGCAGTGCCACGAAAGAAGGAAAAGGTATTCTTCATCATTCTCTTATGCCGAAGTGGGATTAGCTCAGGGATCATCTTATCCTCTTCAGATTTGATCATCTTGACCACATCCCGTTTACCCGGCTTAAACTCGGTTATCTTCGAAACGGGAATTTCATTTGCCTTCCCCTTACCTGCTGCAATTAATTGGTCTTTATCATCATTGAGTTTTAACTTATCAATGGTAAATTTTTGCAGCACAAACTTCTTAACTTTATTTAGCTTTTCGGCCATCCTGTTACCTTCCTGCGGTTAATCTTTATTTTCACCTAAATGCAGATCATTCTTATGCTTTTTCATAACATCAAATGTCTCAGGTGTTCTGGCTTCTTGCTTACGCTTTTCTTTTAATGCTTTATTCTTTTGTTCAGCTTCGTGAATAAAGTATTCTTGTGCATTAACTGCTTCTTTACCACGACGGTCGATCATAGAGTAAACATTATTGTGTAAGATTCGAGCTTTAACGTTATCTTGCCACATTTTATCAAAGATTGAAATAGCTCTTTGCTTTAAATCCGGTTGCAAAACTGGGAATAAAGTTTCAACTCGGCGGTTCAAATTCCGCTTCATCATATCAGCACTTGAAAGGTAAATTTCTTCGGCACCATCATTGTTAAAGTAGTAAATCCGGCTGTGTTCAAGCAAACGGCCGACAATTGAGTGTACCTCAATATTGTCACTAATCTTTGGAATATCGGTCCGAAGACAGCAGATACCACGAATAATCAGGTGAATTTTTACACCTGCAGCTGATGCTTCATAAAGTTTAGCAATAATTTCAGGGTCAGAAAGTGAGTTCATCTTCATATGAACTTCTGCTTTACGTCCTGCCTTAGCAGTTGCAATTGTTTGGTCAAGCTTTTGGTTAATAAACTCACGAATATGATCCGGAGAAATTTTTAATAATCTAAAGTATGGTGGGTTGGAGTAACCAGATAACATGTTAAACAAGTTAGTGGCATCGATACCCAGATCACGCCGGCAAGTAAACAACCCCATATCGGTATAGAAATGAGCCGTAACATCATTGTAGTTACCAGTTCCTAAATGTAGGTAACGCCGAATGCCATCTTCATCACGACGAATAACCAAAGTGGTCTTAGTATGAGTTTTTAAACCCTTTAACCCGTAAATTACGTGGCAACCCATTTGTTCCAATCTTCTGGCCCAGTGAACGTTATTTTGTTCATCAAACCGTGCCTTAACTTCTACCAGTACGGTAACTTGTTTGCCGGCTTGGGCCGCTTGACCCAAATATTTAATGATTGGTGAATTACTAGAAACACGGTACAGGGTCATCTTAATTGCTAACACTTTATCGTCCATTGCCGCCTTATGAATAAAGTTAAGGACAGCATCAAAAGTGTCATATGGGTGTTGAACTAAGTAGTCATGCTTTCTGATATTGGCAAAAATATTGCTACTTAATTCCAAATCTGGATTGATATACGGCTTAAACGGCTTATAACGTAAATCATCATGACCTTTTACTGCGCCCGGCAACTTCTTTAAGAATGTCAGATCGATTGGGCCGTTAATTTTATAAACGGCACTCTTATCAACCTGAATCTTTTTAATCAAACGTTTACGCAATTTGTCGCCCATCGACTTTTCTACTTCCAGGCGAACAACTTGGCCGTGCTCACGGTCTTTTAACTGTTTCTGCACACTACGCAAGAAATCAGAAGTATCGCGTTCAGCTACATCTAAATCCATATCACGGGTGGCTCTGAAACAACCAGATTCTTCAACTTTATAGCCAACAAACAATTTACCCAAAAATTCTTTAATAATATCTTCAATTAAAATGAAACTATTATCTGCATCTGGCAACTTAACCAAACGCTTAAAAATATTTGGTACCCTAACCGTCGCATAATGGTGGTGGCCCTTATCATTGTCCTTTAAACGAATTGCAATGTTTAACGAATCATTAGCAATAAATGGGAAAGGACGAATAGCATCGTCAGCCATCGGTGTTAGCACCAGGTAAAGTTCATCATTAAAGTAGCGACGAACAAATTCCCGCTGGTCGTTGTTTAAATCTTTAATACCTAAAATCTGAATGTGATTTTTTTGTAGCAATGGCATAAGGGAACGGCTATAAGTTGAATAACGCTTTTCAACTGCTTTGTGTTCCTTCTTATTAATTGCATCCAACTGTTCTTTGGGAGTCATTCCCGACGGATCAGTTGATTTAATTCCCGCAGCAATTAATTTGTGCAGGGATGCAACTCTAACCATAAAGAATTCATCAACGTTACTTTGAGTGATTCCTAAGAAATTAAGTCGCTCAAGCAATGGATTATCAGGTCTACGTGCCTCATCCAAGACCCGATCATTAAATTCCATCCAACTTAATTCCCGGTTCATAAAATAAGAATGTTTTCTAAATGGTTTTGTTTCTTTTTTCTCTTTCTTAATCAGATTTGTTGTCATTTTCTGTTCATACCCTCTTGCTTTAAACTAACTTTAATACCAAATACTTCTTCAAATAAACTTGCTCGTTTATTAAAATACCATCTCTCCAAAGTGATGTCGCTATTGGTTACAGCATGAATTATTAATTGATCTTCTTTTTTAAGAGAAACAATAATCCGCCTAATCTTCTGTTTATGCGATGCGTCTAGCGCCGTTGCTAATCGTAGAATTGCGGTTAATTTTGCAACCGTTAATTGAACCTCTGGACTCAAATTACGGTAATGGTGATCGCCAATTTCTGGTCCATCTTCATCACTCTGATAACGGGTTATTTCAGTTACAATTTGATTTTCACGGTCAGACAAACCAATAATTTTATTAGCCTCAAGAATCCGAGCAGATTGTTCGTAACGGCTAATTTGATTAATAAAACTACCAACATCATCAACCGTTGCGGCAATAGCTAACAAATGACGGTCATTTTCTGGCAATAAATGAATTTTACGTAAACGGTCAAAAATGTGTAAGGCAAATTTCTTAACCGCATTAGCATGATCCTGATCGACCAAATATCTTTGGGACATATTTTGGGCAAAGGTCATCACAATATCACCATACTGCTTTTTAAGGGCCTTGCCCTTGCTTGCCTCTTGAATTAACAGGCCGGTAATAACTGAAATATCAGTTACATAAATTTCTTTTGGGGCAAGCAATTTAACAAATTCACGAATAGCTACAATGTTAGGCACTGTATGTTCAGCAACCGCTGGCTCTAATTGATAATCCTGTACCAGGTTTTCATACGGCATTTCTAACGTCTTACTAAAGAACTCGTTCAGATCGCTCTCAGAAATTCTGGTAACCGAATCATCGCGGTGCAAAAAGTAATTACTCAATGCATCCGCATGTTGAATAACTAAGGCTGAGTTAGGACTTGCTTTGATCTGCCGAGCCAAGTGGTCAATCTTGGCACCAATATAATCACTCATAACGTCAATCGGATTATTCGGTGTTTCATTGGTAACCTTGGCAATCTCACGAATTTCTCGTGGACCTAAAGGTAAATTCCAGGTAGCCACAAACTTATTATTCTTGAAAAGTGATAGGTTCATCATGGCAGAACCCAAACTTAAAATATAAATTGGGAACTTCTCCATCCGTTCCTGCTGCACTTCAGAAAAACAAGAAATACCCCCAAGAACTTTGTTATAAACAACTTGTTCACCGTTTAGCCAATTAATTTTCCAACCAGTTCTAACCTGAATCTGATCCGCAATATAACTAGCAGAAACGTCATCAATCAATTGCCTATTACCAAAGAATTTAAAATTTTTAACTTTATATTCCTTTAATTTTTCCTTAAAGCCATCAATAGCTGAACAAATTTTCCCCATATCCTGTTCAAAAACTCGTTCATTACTCTTGGCTTGTACAAAAGATGGGGAATCAACCTTTTCCAAGATCGATAAATCCTTTAAATTAACTATATTTAATTGAATTTTATATGAAGACATATAAATTAAACCAAATAACTTTTTGCGCATATTTTTTCACCTAAATTAAACTTAACATCATTTATATATTCCTATTGTACTCTTTTTTAAGAGAGCTGCCGTATCGTTTTTTAACACTAATAAAAGAGTACCAATTCCCGAACAATTTAAATAAAATAGCCCCCTTTTACTGGTATTCTAAGAAAACTACAGTAAAATATTATGTGATAAACAAAGGAGTATTTGAATGTCCAAACTTGATAAACCCGTTGTGATTGGTATCGCCGGTGGATCAGGTAGTGGTAAAACTACCATTGCTCATAAAATTGCCGGCCAAATGAATGCCAACGATCATATCCTAATCATGACTCAAGATTCATACTATAAAGATAATACCGGTGTGCCGATGAGCAAACGGATGAAAATTAACTATGACCACCCCGATGCCTTTGACGTACCACTGCTGAAAAAACAACTAGACCAACTTTTACACTACCAAGCAATTGAAATGCCCACATATGATTTCAAAGCTCACACAAGAAGTTCTAAAACCATTCATACCGAACCCGCCGATATCATTATCCTTGAAGGTATTTTGGTATTATTTAACGAAAGCATCCGCAATTTAATGGATATTAAAGTTTACGTAGACACTGACGATGATATTCGTTTTATTCGCCGGCTAGAACGAGATATGAATGAACGGGGCCGCTCGCTTGATTCAGTAATCAAACAATATTTAAGTACCGTTAAACCTATGTACCACCAATTTATCGAGCCCACCAAACGTTACGCTGACATTATTGTCCCTGAAGGCGGCGAAAATGACGTTGCCATCGATATGTTAACCACCAAGATGCATTCCATCTTAAACAGAAATGAAAAATAAGAATAGCAAAAAGAAGCTGAAGGATTTTACCCAATGTCATTAAGTTAAGACATTGACAATCGCTAGGCTTTTAAAAGACATCCATTTTGATTAATGGATGCCTTTTTTAGCACAACAAATAAACCTCTTCATA
>ENA-UOOE01001479-UOOE01001479.1-fermentation-metagenome-genome-assembly--contig:-NODE-1479-length-19734-cov-4.151939_pt1 | contig 19734 bp, 20 predicted proteins | sample MGYA00245776_ERZ724021 | MGnify/ENA primary metagenome ERZ724021 (study PRJEB28704, sample SAMN03018321) | fermentation metagenome | biome: anthropogenic terrestrial biome; feature: soil; material... | reverse complement strand
CGCTGGGAATGGCGGATATGAGGTACTCCTGCTGCTCTTTTAGCGTTCTGGCGGTCTTGTGGCCATGCAGCTTGGGCTCATGCCCCTCCCTCCTTTCACGAGCGGCGAGCATGGTGATGACCGATGCCGTATCCTCCTGGTCCTCCGTGGGAATGATGGGCACCCCATAATCAACAGCCACCGAAGCCAATGCGCCCTGAATGGAGCTCGCGCTCACCTGGCGGGAATACAGATCCCTACCCTCCAGGATCAATACCGGCCGCTCATAGCTCCGGGCAAGATCTGCTACTTGGCGGAAGAGGTTTCTCTCCGGATCGATGATCGAGGCCACGAAATCCTGGGCGGTCTTGCGCTCGATCGCCACTCGATCGCTTACCACATAGTCGCCCACCTCCAGGTTTTTCAGGGTGACCTCTGCTCCTCTCCCCTCCAGAAGCTTGGCCATTCCCCGCTCCCTGGGATCGACATAGATCTTGTTCCTTTCCTTGTCCGCCTCGGCCCAATCCACCAGGCTCTCCTGCCCTTTCCTGTTCTGCCTTTCTGGATTATCTTCGGTTACTTCTAGCTGGCGGGGAAGGAACTCATTAGAGCTACTGGCCAGGGACTGGGAAGCCTGGCCGCTCAGAGTTCGCATCTGCTTGTTCATTGTCTTCTCTTTGCGGTCGCTAATCCAGTAGTAGGCTTCATCCCGGGTGCCTCTGGCCATCAGGACCACTCCCCTTCCGCTCCGCGCCCTCCCCGTCCTGCCCTTGCGCTGAATGCTGCGAATCTCCGAAGGAACCGGCTCGTAGAAGAGGACCATATCAGTGGCCGGAATATCGATCCCCTCCTCCCCCACCGAGGTGGCGATGAGGACATTGTACTCCCCTGCCCTGAACCTTTGCAGGATCTCAGCCTGCTTCTTCTGGCTCAGGCCCTCATCATCTGCCCGGCTGGACTGGCCCACAAAGCGAACGGCCTTGATCTTGGGATCCTCTTTTAAAAATCGGATGAGGGCAGAGGCGGTGTCCCTGTAATTGGTGAATACCATGATCCGGGACTCGGGCTTGGCCTCGATCTGCTCGGTCAGTATCTTCCTGACCATGGCAGGCTTGGGATGCTCCACCTTCAGCTCCTCTAAGGCCTGCATGGCCTGGCGGAACTTGGGATCCTCCATAATCCGGCGAGAGGCCTTCGAGCCGCTGCGGGAGATGGCCTCGCCCTGCAGCCGCTGGAAGTACTTGAGCAAAGCTTCCGTGCCCTGGGTCTCAGCCAGCTCCACGGCATGATAGAGCTTGAGAACCTCGGCCAGGATGGATATGCCCTTGAATGTGGCCTGATTGGCCTGTCTTTTAGCTGAGGACATGAGCATGGCCTGAAGGCCGAGGAGCTCCTTTTTTGTGGCTCTGGGATCGATCCTCGCCGGGCTGATACCCAGACGGTTGAGGTCGTCTATTCTCTCTAGCAGCACATCTTCTATCGCGCTCCTGATATCGAGCAGCTCCTTGGGAACGGTCAGCTTCACCCATTCTATCTGCTTGGAGTGAACAAAAGGCGCTACATCAGAGTCCTTTTCCGTTCGGGTCTGGATATTCTCTATAGAGAGGTTGGTACAGATCTCGGCGATCTTCTCCTTCTCGCTGCCTGGGCTGGCGGTGATTCCCAGGACCAGAGGATTGGTCCCCTCCCGAGCATAGCGTTCTGCAATATAGACATAAGCATAGTTTCCCACCGCCCGGTGGGCCTCATCGAAAATTATCAGAGAGACATCCTCCAGATCGATCCTGCGGGAGAGAAGATCGTTCTCTATCACCTGGGGAGTGGATACTGTTATTCGCGCAGCTTCCCAGGCTGCCTTCCTCTTCTCAGGCATCATCTCACCGGTCATCATAGTCACCTCACCTTCATCCTTGAGCACACGGCACAAGAAGGCTGCATGCTGCTCCACCAGGGGCTTGGTGGGGGCAAGAAAGAGGACCCGTCCCTTATCCAGCCGGGCGAGAAGAACCATAAGCGCGATGACCGTTTTGCCCAGACCCGTGGGAACCACTATCAAGCTGGAGGACTTAAGGGCGGAGGCAGCCAGGTCCATCTGGAAGAGCCTCTTTTCTACTGTATGCGGCTTCAGGAGTGGATGCTCCAGATAGGTGGACATAATAGATCTTTTAATGGTCATTGTATTAGATATTGTTGTATTGGATATTATTATATCAGATATGATTATTAGATATGATTATATTTAATTTTTTTAAAGATAGGTGGTAGACTAAATGGAGCAAGCCACTGAGATCATCAACTCATACAATTGTGCTTTGATCGTGTATCAAGTGCTTGCTTGGTTAGCCATAAAGTTCAAAGGTTAAATTTATATAATATAAAAGTTAGATACTTGAATTAAGCCAAATTAAACTATTTGGCTAAATAAGCTCAAAATAAAAGATTCAAGAATAGGGGGCGAAAAAAGAAATGAAGGGAGTAGTAATAGTAGCATTGGTGTTAGCAATTGCCCTTTCGGGTTGCGGCACGGTGCTTGCTAATCCACCACTGGTACCACCAGTGCAGTATGAACAGTTCTGTGAGAATCAAAAGGTCTCCGGATCGGGCATAATCGATGTCAGCACATCTATAATTGACAAGAAAATAGCCCTTGAGTACTACAATACCATGGCAGGAGATGGTGATCTGGAGCTTGATTCTGAGCATGCTTACTCACAAAATGCAGAGAAGCTGAAGAGAAATGTCTCCTCGGTCAACGGCGGCAACTTGTCAGCCTTCAATCTATTTGAGACCACAAAGCTGACCTATCAAGGTGCCACCCCCCTGACAGGAGGCAAATATATTAACTCCAAGGCTTTTTACGGCGGCATTGGAGCTGATGTGCAGGAGATGTTCTCGGTAAATGAGATGGAGAAGGATGAGACGAGTTTCTTCGTCTCCACCACGCCTTATCAGCCCAAGGACAATGTCAGCCCGGAGGATCTGATCAAAAAGCTCAAGGACGCAGGCAGAAACACTTCTGAGGTAGAATCCCTCATGACCTCTGCTAGCGGCATATATGATCCGGCCCATCTGATCGGACTGGAGACCAAGAACAGCTTCAACGGCACATGGGGAACGGATGCCACATGGCACAGGATATTCTACAAGGACATAAAGGCCCACGAGATGTTCACCGGAACATTCGAGGCCGAGAAGCTCATCAAGTTCCATGAGAATCCCGTGCCCGAAAGGGACAGACATCCGCCTTGCGACGGCATAGACTGCTAGATAAGATCCAGCAGTCTTTAATTTTTTTAACCAATATCTGATCATCGGATAGGATGTCACATTTTCTCTTTCCGTCATTTCCCCATAATAGTCTAATTTTCCAATTAGTATCGTCATTCGTAGTTTTATATAATTATTATCCTATGAGTTACCTTAATGTTGTGTAACGGCAGCATACTGATAATGGATTAGAGGAGTGCAGCCTCTTATTGAATAGGCAAAAAGAATAAATGGTAAAAGCCCATGTACGAGAAATCATAGGGTATACACCCTTTCTGAAAGGAGGTTCATAAATGAAGTCAATTCTCACAATCTTCGCTGCCAGCGCTTTCCTATTGGGCATTATGGCCGCGGCCAGCGCTGCGGATGTCATTGAATTGAGCACATTAGGCAAAAAACCCCAGGTAGATGCTATCTCTCTGCCCCAGCTCTCTCCCACCATGCCCACAATCGCGCCAGCTGCTCTGGGAAGCGATATAACAAGCAATGTAATGGATCTCAGCACCCTTGGGAAGAAGGCGGTGTCCACGGTGCCCACAACTGCCTTAATGGGCGCAACGCCTATCACCATCACGCCCATGTTCGCTGTTAGGAATACCAATACAAGCAATGTAGCAGGAAGCACTGTGTTCACTCTCCCCCAGGCAGTCTCATCCGGTAATTCCGTCTACACCCCTCCAATAGCCATATTCGGTGGAGCCTGAAAGATATAATTTTTATTGATATAATCTAACATCAAATAAAAAAAATCAAAGGCTGAAGAAAGTCTAAGGAATGCGATTGAGATGACTGTAGAGCTGAAGGTGGACGGCAAAGAGATTCCATTGAGCGAGTTCCCTCAAGAGATCATAGGCAATACAGCAGCTGCCATGGCCCAGTCTCTGCGAGGAGTAGATGAGAACTGGAAGGTAATCGAGATCCGTATATCGCAGGATTGACCCGCAAAGATCATCTCTCAATCCTTTTTACTTTTTCTGAATACAGATGTAAGATCGATAAAATAAGTTCCTTCCTTGACTGCCATGATAAGCTCCTCCCTCTCGAATAGGGACGGCAGATTCAACTCATAGGTTCCTGGCGCTGTTATCTTTATGCTCTCTAGCTTTTCACCCTCCGGTTTTACCCCGTTGCCATTCTCTTTTATCGATGGCTCATCCCTATCTATGGCCAGGGGCTTCTCTCTTTTTTTGGGAGGCATCCTTACCCCCATCGCCCTGGATATTATCCGATCCTGAGAGACGGAAGACATGTCCCCGCCCTGCGGCATCTTGCGCACGAACATGAACTTCTTCCAGCCGCAGGATGGGCAGCCTTTGAGGATATCCTCACCCGATTCGAATACACTATTGCATCGGGTGCAGATGTGAGGCATTCAATCCCCCACAGAGACCTTTGTTCTGATCTGAAACTCATCCTTCTCAATGGTATGGATCTGATTTGCCGGGCCGATAACCGTCATCCTCCCCTTGAGGCCCTTTCCAAAGATCCGATCTAAAAACGATCCTCCCTTCTTGGATGGGTAGCTCTCTATCTCTATTCCTGAAAACTCATCCACCCTGATCTCAGTCATGGTCATCTCGATGAGTCGCACCTCCTCATCTGGAGTCAGGCCGCTCTCAAGGACCACGATCTTTCCCGTTTTGACCTTGTCCAGGATGAGCCTGATCTTCTCCATAGATGTCATATTCTCCAGCTTCTCCTCGGAGATTAGGTCCATATGCACTTCTCTCATCAAGATCACCCAAAGTGAGTCGCGATTGCCTGATAAAGGTCATCTATATTCGATCCCTCTAAAGCAGAGATTGGGACGATGGAATGCTGGGGAAAGGCAGCGCTGATTCTGGAGGGGGAAGCATTAGGCAGGTCCATCTTATTGGCCACAATAAGAAGAGGCAGCTTTCTCGCTTCCATATTGCCTATCACTGTCACATTGACCTGTGTATAGGGGTCTTCGGTCGAGTCCATAACCAACAATACACCATCCAGGTCGTCTAACCATTTGATAGCCTCTATAACCCCTTCCGTGGCCTCCTTGGCTCTTTTCTTGGATTCAGCCTCTGAGAGCCCAAAGGCCATAAACTCCTTAAAATCGATCTTTGTCGCCATCCCCGGCGTATCAACTATATCCAGCTCGATGCTCGATCCATTGGCATTGATGACAAGCCCTTCTCTCCTCATCGCCCTGCGGGTCTCGTGAGGAATCGGAGAGACCGTTCCAATAGCATCTCCTGTGCTCCAATCCTTTAATATTCGATTGGCCAGAGTGGTCTTTCCGGCATTAGGCGGGCCATACAATCCGATCCTGGCCCTCTTCTTCTTGAAGATCTTTCTTATCCAGCCTCCAAGGTTCTCCCTGAAGCTGCTCATGAAACCCATATACTACCTCAGATCAGACTAGGACATATCTGTACTAATAATTTTCCATGTCTTATCTATATTTTTTGTCTGATGGAGAGATAGCATGGATGCCCTGGGCCGGACAGCAGGATACAAAGCCATCGAACTGGCCGCTGTTGCGCAACCCCTTCCAGGCGTCCTTAAGCGATACCTCGCGTATATCGTCATAGCTATCCTGCATGTATGGACAGGCCCTGACCCTGCCGTCAACTGCCACATGCATCCATCTCCTTCCCGCCATGCACCCCAGCATCCGGCCTTCGAAATAGGTATTGGCAAAAAGGCGGGGACCACCTGGTGTGGAATTGATCTTGCGGTAGATGTTTATAATCTTCTCCCTCTCGATCTGGGTGAGGGCCTGCTCCGGGCTTTTTGGCATGCCCTCCCAAACGGAGAGCTCCTGGACCCCAAGCTCTGTGGCCAGCTCATAAAGCTCCATTATCCTGTCCACCTGGCCGGAGAGAATGTGGCAGGACATGGTTACCAACAGGCCGGTGTCAAGAGCAATGCGAATCGCCTCCAGTGCTTTGGCATGAGCGCCTGCAACGCCCCTCACTCGATCGTGCTCCTCAGGATTGATGCTGTAGACCCCGATTATCAGATTATAGAGCCCTGCCTCTCGGAGTTTGACCGCCTTTTCCACAGTCATCTCCAGGCCTGGGGTGAACAGATTAACCACTGCCTTCTCCGGGTCCACATGCCCTATCAACTCAAAGATGTCCTCTCTGAGTAGAGGATCTCCCTCGGTAAAGGTTATGATACATGTTCCCATATCCAGAGCCTGGTCGATGACCCGTTTGATCTCCTCCGAGCTCAGTTCACCCTCGCCCTCTTTTATCAGACAGTGGTCGCATTTGGCGCCGCAGCTCCTGGTGACCTCAATGGAGACGGTCTGGGGCACAGGTCTTCCTATTGCGGTCTTGGCCTCATTTACCAGCAGCCTCTTGAAGGGGCCGCTGGGAATGGGTGGAAGCCAGGTGCTGGCAACCAGATCCTTCAGCCTGACCTGGGCAGGCTTCTCCTCCTCTAGCCTCTGGTTTACCATATTCAAAATCGGCTGGATCATTCGCGCCAGGGCGCCCTGGGCTTGCAGGGCCCGAGCATCCCTATCAAAGTCCACACAAAGAGCGGGCGTCTTGATAAGCTGGGTCATTAGGACCCCTTTTTTCAGTGCGGTTATAGAGTTATCGCCCAGAGGAAGGGGCTGGATGAAGCTGCTGGAATTTTAAGAGATAAGATTAAATCGATCCATCCTCCTGTACCAAAATGGTGTTGACAAAGTGTCTGAAGTAGTACTGGCCTATTCCGGTGGCCTGGATACATCGGTTTGCATTCCTCTCCTCCGGGAGCGCTACGGATTTGATAAAATAGTTACCGTTCTGGTGGACGTCGGCCAACCAAGGTCGGATATAGAACGAGGGAACCTGAGGGCAAAGCAGCTGGCGGATGAGCATTATACCATAGACGCCAGGGAGGAGTTCGTGGAGAAATGCCTCTTCCCCCTGATCAAGGCCAACGGCTCATATGAGGGATACGTTCTGGGAACGGCCATTGCTCGTCCCCTCATCGCCAGCAAATCGGCGGAGATTGCTGATAAGCTGGGGATAAAGAACCTGGCCCACGGATGCACCGGCCGCGGCAACGATCAGCTCCGCTTCGAGGCCATATTCAGGGCCACGGATTGTCGGGTGATAGCTCCCATGAGAGAGCTGGACCTGGCTCGCGAGTGGGAGATAGACTATGCGCGCGAGCACGGCATCGATGTGCCTGTGACCAAAGATAAGCCCTGGTCTATCGATGAGAACATCTGGTCTCGGTCGATTGAAGGGGGAAAGCTCGAGGATCCCTACTTCGAGCCGCCGGAGGAGATCTATGGCTGGACGAAGACCCCTAGCTCTGACCGGTCCGCCCAGATAGTTGAGATCGGATTCAAAGAGGGCGTGCCCGTCTCATTGGATGGAAAGCAGATGAACGGCTCCGAGCTGATCGAGAAGCTCAATCAGATCGGCGGCGAGCACGGCGTGGGCAGGACGGACATGATCGAGGACCGGGTTATGGGGCTGAAGGCGCGAGAGAATTATGAGCATCCTGCTGCCACCATCCTCCTGACGGCCCATAAGGATCTGGAGCGCCTGGTATTATCTCGCAATGAGCTCCGCTTCAAGGTCATGGTGGACGAATTCTGGTCTGAGCTGGCTTATATGGGCCTGGTGGAAGACCCCCTCTATGCCGACCTGAATGCCTTCGTTGACCAGTCCCAAAAGAGGGTGAATGGCTCGGTTAAGATAAAGCTCTTCTGCGGCAGCGCCATTTCAGTAGGCCGCCAGTCTCCGGACGCCCTTTATTCCCAGGATATGGTCTCCTTCGATTCCCAAACTTTAAGCCAGAAGGATGCAGAGGGCTTTGCCAAGTATCATGGCTTCCAAGCCAGGCTATTGAAGAGGAAGGGAAGGTAAAGGAGAGCATTTATTTGATATCGCCTCCATACAATACCGATATGTCCAAACTGGTGATATCTGAAGAGGCCAGATATGAGGATCTGGCAGATCTCGCAATAGCCCTCAATGAGATCGTTCGGCTTCCTGTAACCATGAGAGGATTGAAATATCCAGGCGTTCGGGTGGAGAACGGCAAGGTCGTGGATGGGAACTATACCGGCCCGATCCTGGAAGAGGTCATAAGAACCGGGAAGGCCATTCGAACCATTCCCGAGAGCGGTGCCTATAAGGGCGTTCCAGTATCAGTTGCACCCATAGTGGTGGAGGGACGGACTGTTGCCGCCATCGGCATAGTCGATGTGATTGGAACGATCGATATCCCAGAAGTCTTCGGGGCCTATGCTGATGTAGTAGCTCAGGTTAGAGGGAAGGCTCCTGAGAAAAAATGAGGATTCGAAAAGCAGAGCCAAAGGATCTGCCACAGATGGTGCAGATCGAATCGCTCTGCTTTCCGGATGATACAGCCTTTCCGCCGGGGATGTTTGCCTACCTGATCCGTTATGCAGTGGCTATAGTCGCCTGTGAGCCTGAGGATCAGATATTGGGATTCATAATCGGATATAACAGCGGGAATGCAGGAGCGGTCTACACTCTGGATGTCCATACCGGCTACCGGAGGAGGGGAATTGGCAAAGAGCTATTGCTGTCCCTGGAGAAGAGGCTCGCTATGATGGGTGCCAGGGCTATTCGCCTGGAGGCCTCCCTGGAGAAGCCAGAGGCTATCGAGCTCTACCGCAAGGCAGGGTACAGGGAAAGGGAGATTGTCCGGAACTACTACGGCCGGGGATGCCATGCTGTGCGGATGTGGAAGATCCTGCAGCCTTTAAGCTCGCTGCCTGGAATTGATAGTGCATGACTTTTATCTCAAATGCCGCTTATTCTTTCTCTGGTGGGCTTAGCCCTAAATCTGAGACTCTATTAGTTTAATGGTAGTGCTTGCTGGCCTGGTTTACCGATAAACTGGGTATCAGGATTCAGATTTGCTATTGAATCGTTTATATAGGTTCTTGAAAAGTATAGACATCGGAGAGAGCGAAAAATAGATATAAATGGGATTGAGAGCAAAAGAAGTTCGGGGTGTGAAGTGTGATAAAAGGATATACTAAAGGCAAGCTTTGCCAATATCTAATAACTTTCATTCTCTGTGGGCTGCTGATCCCCAGTAGCGTCTCGGCCCAATGCGGAGACTGTGACGACGGAAATCCCTGTACCAAGGACTTCTGCAATGGAACGAAATGCGAGCATACTCCTCAAAGCTGCTTTGAGGACTCATTTATGGAATATGATGATTCCGGCGAGACTTTCAATGGCAGCATGCGTAGGAATGCAAGTGGCTACAATGCCACCATGGGAGTGCAGTTCCAGGGGACCGGCGAGGTTCAGACTCCTGCTCCCATAATCTGCGAGGACTACAATCCCTGTACCATCGATTACAGCGGCCCTGCAGGCTGCATACATGATCCTGTGAGCTGCGACGATGGCAATCCCCTAACCACCGATTACTGCACAGCAACAGGTTGCATTAATGATCCAGTAAACTGTGATGATGGCAATCCCTGCACAAGCGATTACTCGAGTCTGGCGGGCTGCATACACGATCCTGTAAGCTGCGACGACTCCAATCCATGCACTACCGATAGTTGTGGGGCAATGGGCTGCGTTAACGATCCGGTGAACTGTGATGATGCCAGTGAGGATGTTCGCTCATACTGCGGCTGCCCCTCTCAGCCGGACATGTTTGATGCCGGCTTTCTAGCTCCTCAGAATGAGACCCTTTCTGCCATTCCGCCGAATTTGGAGAATTATGCAGATGGCAATGCCACCCAAGAGGAGAATTTCACTCAAGAGGAGAATTTCACCCAAGAAGGGAATGAGAGTGGTAGCTTAGAGATGGATGTCAACACCACGGATGAGGAGAATGAAACCGAGATCATTTCCCTGTCCCCAATATGCGACTGCATCAATGAAAGCGCTCAGGAATGCTGCAATAGTGTTGGCTCAAATGGGAATGAAACCTCTGAGAATTCCAGCGCGGCCGATGGGCATCTGATGGCGGCTTCCAACTACACCCAAGCTTCAGACTGCGATGATGGCGATCCATGCACCGATGACCATTTCGTCAATGGCAAGTGCATGCATTATACGAAGACCTGTAACGACAATATACCCTCAAACTTCGATTATTGTTATCAGGGGGATTGCGTTCATTCTTCAATAAACTGTGATGACGGCGACAAATGCACCATCGATTCCTATAACGGGACGGCATGCGTGCATAGCCCAAGGAACTGCGACGATGGCAATCCCTGCACCGAGGACTCCTGCAATAAGCTCGCAGGATGCCAGAATATGGAGATAAATCATGATAACAACTACTGCACAGTGGAATGCGAAAATGGCAATCCGGTTTCCAAGCCGCTGATATGCGATGATGCCAATCCCTGGACCAAGGACTACTGCGATAAGTCCCGCGGTTGTGTTCATGTGCCGATATGCGGTCCATATCGCCATTACTGCAACCCATATAGCCACCATTTGCCTGTAGACTACCACTATCCATACCTCGATTTCTATTATCCCGTCAACTACTATCCGTACAGGGTTGCACCTATCGTATCAGCACCAAAAGTTGCTGTACCGAGCGCGGCAACATCAAAAGCCGCGGCAACTAGTGCTGCCAATCCTCAGACAAAATCCTATAACATAAGCGCCGGGACGGTAATTACTCTCCCCTGGAATCATACAGTCACTGCCCTTGATGCACTGCAGGTAGAGAATGGTGTCGCCCTCTCAAGCGGATCGGGCATCCGGTTCTCAAGACAGATGGGCATGAGCAAGGTCTACCAGCTTCCGGACAGCCAGAATATCTTCGATCGGGCGGAGATGGTAGGTCTCTCCTGGCCTGCGAACAGCAGTCCATTCACCCTAACCCTAATTCTGCCCAATGGGACCACCTTATCTGTTCAGGATGGCGACGAGAATGCACTGCATCTCACCGGCTCCAACTACAACTACTACTTCCTGAGAAATCCAGCCGAGGGATACTGGACAGTTGTGGTCACGCCCACTCAAACCGCTCCCAATGGAATAGGATTTTCCCTCATCAGCGGGCTGGTGAAGGGAATAGTCCCTCCAAACAAGTCGTGAATAGCAGGCGAGCACTATAGAGCGATGAAATAGAAGCTGGGTCATGATCTGGCCCAGTTGGTCTTTTTTCTCTTCCTTAAGGGGCTCTGCGGGCATCAATTCTCTTCTTGGAATCGCCGTATGCATATAGGCCGGCAAAGAGCAATCTTGGACCGGCGAAGAAGACCGCCGATCAGGCCATCCCTGCAATAAGAATACGCATCCTGTAGCCGATACGACTCTCATGTCGGAAGGAGAGGGATTGGTCCACATCTCCGTTTTATAATTATAGTATGCAAGACATGGGCATCAATGATCCGGACTAATCTTTTTATACTTCCAGATCTCTATTAAATCCTGGTTTATGGCAATGGGGGAAATGGAAAATTTTTGAAGAATGTGTTGCACATGGAAGCGCACGAATGCGGTGATGGTTTTTGAGGTCGATAGTCAAGGGATCTGTGGGCACAATCGTTGGTGAGACCACACCTACTGCATTTAAGTTTCTCATAAGCAAAGAGGTTGGACGGGGCACATACATAAAAGCCAAAGGAGATGGCAGGGAGTGGATCTTAGCCCAGATCGAGGACATAAAAAGGTCTAACACCGCTTACACCGTAAACCAGCTCAATGATGCAGCCAGGAACTACGACTCCCGAGAGATGATGATCGCTGAGTCGAGGGTGATTGGCGTGGAAAGCAATGGCAAGCTGCACCTCCCCACCAGCCCAGCCCGCCCTGGAGAGTCGGTATTCTTGGCCGATGAGAAGCTGATCAAGGCAACCCTCGGCCTATCTAAAGGCGACATGTACATAGGCATGCTGAAAGGCTACGATATCCGGGTGGAGATGGATGCCAATACCCTGGTGCAAAAGCACTGCAGCGTTCTGGCAAAGACCGGTTCGGGAAAATCCTATACAGCAGCTGTGATACTTGAAGAGCTCCTGGACAGGAAGGTGGCACTGCTGGTGATCGATCCTCATGGGGAGTACGCCTCCATGAAAGAGCCGAACAACGTGGGCGATTTCAGCAAATATAAGGTCAAGCCCCGGGGATATGATATCACTGTCTATACTCCAGGGGAGATGGCCATGAATCCCAGGGCGGACAGGCCATTTCGCTTCAATTCATTGAACCTCTCAGCAAGAGAGGTGGCGAAGATGATTCCCAATGAGAGCAGCAGCAGCGGCCAGCTGGGACTGCTCTATGAGGCCATCAGCGCCTTGAGAGCGGAGACGGATGCCTACACCCTGGAGGATATCATAGAGCAGGTGGTGAGGAGCAACTCCAAGGTGAAGTGGAATCTGGTGGGCCAGCTGGAGTCTCTCCTGGAGCTGGGGCTCTTCTCCGGTACGGCGACGCCATGCGACGAGTTGCTCAGGCCTGGGAGGGCGGCAGTTATCGATATGACTGGGATCATACCTGAGCTTCAGGCCATGATCGTCGCCCGTCTGCTGACCGATATCTTCGAGGCCCGAAAGCGCAGGCTGATCTCTCCTGGAATGGTGGTGGTGGAAGAGGCGCATAACTATATTCCCGAGCGGGGGACAGGAAATGCGGCATCCACCAATATCGTGCGCACCATTGCCGCTGAAGGGCGCAAGTTCGGCCTGGGACTGATGATCATCAGCCAGAGGCCGGCCAGGGTGGACAAGAACGTGATATCTCAATGCAACACCCAGATCATTATGAGGGTTACCAATCCCAATGACCTCAAGGCGTTAAGCAAGGGCCTGGAGGGCATGACCACTGACTTGGAGGAAGAGATCAAGAGGTTGCCCGCTGGTGTGGCTATGCTGGTGAGCAATGAGATAGAAAGGCCGATAACTGTCAACATTCGACCGAGAAAATCGAGGCATGGCGGGGTCAGCACCGAGATAGTCTCCAGGGAGAAGGCGAAAGCCTCCTCCGTCCAGCCAGCAAGAGCTCTGGAGAAGCGATCAAGGCCTCAATCCCCGGAAAGCTCTGGGAACGAGAAGCCAGTTCGAAGCAAGAAGAGCCAGAGCAGCGGCGGGCTGCTGAAAAAGGTCTTCGGCAGGGCTTGAGTCAATCAGTTCAATTGACAGACCTGGCCGGATCTAATCGCTCTCTCCCTCGTACTTGAACGAGAGGCAGACCTTCGCCCTGTACTCGGCGATCTTCCCATTATCCAGCCTGACATCCAGCTCCTTGACCTCAGCAATGCGAAGGTCTCTGAGGGTCTTGGTTGCCCTGTCGACTACTGTCTTGACGGCATCTTCCCAGCTGGTAGTCGAGGTCCCAACTAGCTCAATTACTTTGTATACGTCTCCGGTCATATCCTTCACTCCTTAAATTTTAATCAATTATTGGTTCTTTTAGTTGATATATTTTCCTGATCTTTTTCGATTAATAGCAGCAAAAGCCTGAAATAATATCCTTCCAACCTCTGGCCAAAAGGAGAGAGGCTATAGTGACCGGTATTTTTGGCAATTCTTCGAAAAGCGCTTCAATTTCAGGCAATTCTCCATTCAAGGAGGCGGTGGGAATTGACGACCTGGCAGTCTATATTCCCCAGCTTTACCTTCCTTTAGAGGGGGAGTTCTCCCGCCGGCGAGAGATCGATCCAGGCAAGCTCACCCGAGGAATCGGAATAGAGAGGATGGCCATCCCCGATGCCCATGAGGATGCAGCCACCATGGCCGCCATGTCCCTTCTCGAACTGATGCGCCGCTGCGACCTTTTGCCTGAGGATATTGGAAAAATTCATATTGGCACGGAGTCTGCGGTCGACGAGGCCAAAGCGATTGGAACCTATGTCATCGGCATGCTGGAGAAGGTATATGGTCCCGGCTCTTTTCAGCACTGCTCCACGGTGGAGTTCAAGTCGGCCTGCATCGGTACCACCCTGGCTCTGGAGAGCATCAGCTACTGGGTAGCTGCCGATGAGGGCGAAAGGGTCGGAGTGGTCATAGCCTCTGATGTGGCCAAATACCCACTGGGCTCCTCTGGAGAATACACTCAGGGGGCAGGAAGCGTCTCATTGCTGGTCAAGAAAAATCCGAGGATTGCCGCTTTAGAGCAGATCTATGGCTGCTTTACTCGGGATGAGAACGACTTCTTCCGCCCGACAGGCTGCACAATGGCCACGGTCAATGGCAAGCATAGCAACCAGTGTTACCTCGATGCCATGCAGGGAGCATTTGCATCATTTGCTGCCAAAGCTGCTCGCAAGGGCATAATCAGTCCAAAGAATGGGGAGTGCACCACCGACTGGATCGACCACCTTCTCTTCCATATCCCTTATCCCAGAATGATCGAGTATGCATCTGCCGCTATATTCCGGCAAGACTGGAAGAACAGCAGCCTGTGGAGTGATGTTGAGGCGGAGATCGGACCGGAGCCCGAGGCAGGAAATTATGATGATTCTGAGAGGTATCGGCTCGACATGGCCAGCTATGTCCGGAGCTTTGCTCGGTCCAGGCAGTTTCAGGAGGCTTATAATGCCAGGGTTATAGATTCAGCTGCTCTCTCCCGCTCTATTGGGAATATCTATACCGGCTCGATCTATCTGGGACTGGCCAGCCTCCTGGAGTTGCAGAAGCTCCGAGCGCATGAGAGGCTTTGCTTTGGGGCTTACGGAAGCGGCTGCTCGGCCCTGGTCTTCTCGGCGCGGGTCAGCTCGGAGTTCTCTTCTGTACCGTCAAGGGGCCTTTTTGAGAGGCTGGAGAAGAGACGGGAAATATCCCTGGAGGAGTATGAATTGCTGCATGAGGGAGTGAGAAAGGAGAGCCTGATCCAGCCTTCAGGGGAGTTCGCTCTGACGGAGATTGACCATCAGGGATACCGGCATTATGAGTATGTAAAGTGATACATGGGCAGAGGCCTCTCGGCGAGCAGCCTTCTTTTTGAGGATGTCATATCTTGTACCGGGAGGATATTTATGCCCTGGACTTCTCGGCTAGAAACTTGAAATATATGAGGAGGTTTGCTGAAGCCTACTCAGACGAGCCAATTGTGCAATGGCTGCTTGCACAAATAACCTGGAACCATAACATAACCATCCTCGATAAGGTAAAGGACCCAGTTACCAGGGACTTTTACATCCGGGCTGCGATCCAGCATGGGGCTGGAGCAGGAACGTTCTCGTTCACCAGATCTAGAGCGGCCTGTACCAGTGGCAGGGGAGAGCGCTGGTCAACTTAAGAGAATGAAGATGCAGTTAATATGGTTCCACCAGGTCTAAAATCTAAAACCCTTGCCGCCCTGCGGTATGCGCAGCTGCCCAGACTCGCTAGCTGCAAGGTCCGCGTAATTTATGGGGAGATATCTTCCTGGAGGGGAGAATTTGAGTGACTGGAGAACGGAGATTGATGACTCTATCAAGGATTTCATAAGCGTAGCAGAACTTGCCCATGTAAAGTTAAGTCTCGATGACTTCGAAATAGATTATCAGGAAGCGCCTCACAGTTCGTCCAGTTTGCCAGATGGCAAAATGGCAATCTATGGCTTTTGGCTTGATGGCAAGTGGTTGAAGATCGGCATGGCAGGTCCCAATTCAAATGCACGCTACACTAGCCAACACTATAGCCCGAATTCTTCACGAAGTACACTGGCCAAGTCGCTATTGAATGACCAAGACATGTGTAATTGGAGGATGCAGCCAGAAAATATTGGGGATTAGATCAAGAATAACACAAGCAGGGTGAATATCTTAGTGGATAGAAAACACGGCACGATGCTGCTCGCACTTCTTGAAGCATTCCTGCATTTGCGACTGAGGCCCCGCTATGAACGAAAAGTGCCATTAACCTAATCTGCACGATATGCACCTGAAAAAGCTCATTAGTAGCGCAATGGCTTTCCTTGAAAGATTGGCCGCTAAAGAAAGAGCCATGAACTACTTTCTAATTCAATAATCGCTGGCGAGGATGAGAAAGGCGAGAAAGCTTGGAGATAAATACGGTCTAATTCACCAATTCCATCATATATTCATTTGTATCTTATTCATACTTTCTATTATGTAAAAATGGTTTACAGATATTGTTTTTTGGCAAAAGTACTTAATCTTATACGTAGCAGTTGTTCTCCATGGAAGCACTGTCATCCATCATGGAAAAGCTGGCCCGCCCCCAGAAGTATCCCGTCGGCAGCAATTCCCGCCAGGCAGACCAGGCGGCCATGGAGCTGGAGACGGCAAAGGAGATCCTGGCTGAGGTCTTCAGGATCAGGACGTCGGAGGTCGATGAGATGATTCTGGGCCGTTTAGACGAGGCTCTAATCATCCCTGATCGCTCGAACGGAGATGGTCTTTGGCCGCGGGAGTTCCGGCTGGATGGCTGAGAGCTCTTTTTGCAGATTTATGTCACTCTTCAGTCCTTTTCCAGCTCCCTCTCCTTTTTCCGGATCACTTCTTCCATCCTGCAGCTGTGCAGCTCAGTCACTCCGTGAGCCTCCAGGGCCTGCACCTCCTCTTCCTGGAAGGACTGCAGCCGTTCCATGAGCAGATCGAAGTTCACTTTGTGGCCGTCGAACTCCGGGCCCTCCACACAGGCCAGCCTCATCTGGCCGTCAACCTCCACCCGGCAGCTGCCGCACATTCCCGTGCCGTCGATCATGATGGGGTTCAGGCTAACTATGGTCTTGATCCCGAGGGGCTTGGTGATCTCGCTAACCCTCTTCATCATGGGCACCGGTCCGATAGCCACCACCACATCCGGAGTCTCCCTATCCAGCACCTCCATCAATAGGTCAGTGACCAGAGCATTACGTTCAATGGTGCCGGTATCTGTGCAGACCAGCAGCTCATCGGAGACTGTTTCCATCTCTCGTCTCAGGATGATCAGCTCCTCATTTCGTGCTCCGATGATGCTAATCACCCTGCTTCCTCTGCTTTTTAGCTTCCTGGCAATAGGATAGAGAACGGCAACGCCCGTGCCCCCGCCAACGCATATCGCCGTCCCCACCGCCTCCATCTCAGTAGGCCGGCCCAGGGGTCCAACCACATTCTGATAGGAGTCTCCCACCTGAAGGGTCTTGAAAAGGGCTGTGGACCAGCCCACAACGGAGAATATGATGGTAATGGTCCCAATCTCCGGATTGGCATCCGAGATCGTCATCGGCACCCTCTCCCCTAATTCATTTGCCCTGAGCATCACAAACTGCCCGGGCTGGGCGGTGCGGGCGATCTTTGGCGCCTCGATCTCATTGAGCACCATCCTCCCCCCTGCCATCTCCTCTCGCCGAACTATCCTGTTCATCCCGCCTCCTGGCGATTTGCCAGTCTAATGCCATTCTGTTTTTGCAGATAAATGAAATTGATTCGATTATTGAGAAGTAGTGTATCTCGTTATGAGATATAACAATTGGCTTATCATTCCAGACAGAAGTAAGTAGCGTGAGGATCTTACAGTGAAATTTGCAGGATATTATTGTTTGCGGGAAATATTTGCGCCCCTAAATCTTCAAAGCCTTGAGCATAAATGATGAAGAGGAAAGAAAGAGAGATGGGCCACCGAGGGCTTAAAAAAATTGAGGAGCAAAAGAGCGTCCACCCCCCCGCTCAGGCCGTCTTCATCTCCGCCGCCTCCTCCAGACCCAGCTCCTTGATCGAATCCTCTCTCATCTTGTACTTCTGAATCTTTCCGCTGACCGTCATGGGGAAATCGTCCACGAACTTGATATATCTGGGAATCTTGAAGTGCGCGATTCTGCCCTTGCAGAAGGCTTTGATCTCCTCCTGGTTGGCAGATGCGCCATTCTTAAGCTTGATCCAGGCCATCAGCTCCTCGCCATACTTCTTGTCCGGAACGCCGATCACCTGCACATCGCTGATGGCGGGGTGAGTATAGAGGAACTCCTCAATCTCTCGGGGATAGATGTTCTCTCCTCCTCGAATCACCATGTCCTTGAGCCTGCCGGTTATCTTGCAGTAATCGTTCTCGTCCAGCGTCCCCAGGTCTCCGGTATGCAGCCAGCCTTCTTCGTCTATGCACTGCTCCGTAGCCACGGGATTGTTATAGTATTCCCTCATGATCATATAGCCTCGGGCACAGATCTCGCCCGTCTCCCCACGGGGAACGATCTTTCCCGTCTTCGGGTCCACGATCTTCATCTCTGTATGGGGCATGGGCTTTCCGACAGTCGAGACCCTCAGGTCCAGGGAGTCATCGGTGGATGACATGGTGATCCCTGGGGAGGACTCGGTCTGGCCGTAGGTTATCACCACTTCACGCATGTTCATCAGGGTGCTCACCTTTTTCATGAACTCAATGGGACAGGGCGATCCGGCCATGATTCCCGTGCGCAGGCTTCTAAGATCGAACTTGCTGAAATCGGGGTGCTCAAGCTCAGCCACGAACATGGTGGGAACTCCATGCACCGCGGTACAGCGCTCCTTTTCTACCGCGGAAAGGGTGGATACGGGGTCGAAGTGCTCTGCCGGCAAGACCATAGTAGTTCCGTGAGTTACAGAGGCCATATTGGAGAGAACCATGCCAAAGCAATGATAGAATGGGACCGGTATACATAGCCGGTCTTCTTCCGTGAATTTCATGCACTCTCCGATGAAGTAGCCGTTGTTCAGTATGTTATGGTGGGTCAGGACCACGCCCTTGGGAAATCCTGTCGTGCCCGATGTATACTGAATGTTGATGGGATCGTCGAAGTCAAGGCTCGCCTGCCTCTCCGCCAGAACCTCATCTGGAATCTCCTCTCCCATGCGGAGCACTTCCTCCCAGGTGTACATGCTGGATTGCTTCTCTCCCCTTATCAGCACAGCTGTTCTCAGGAAGGGCAGCTTCTCGGAGTGGATCTCCCCCGGTTTGCTGGTTTGGGCCTCAGGGCATACCTCATAGAACATCTTGACGTAATCCGAGCTCTTGAACCGGTCCATGAGGAGGAGGACCTGAGCCTCGGACTGGCGGAGGGAATACTCCAGCTCATGGGTCCTGTAGGCGGGGTTGATGTTCACCATAATGATTCCCGCTTTGGCAGTGGCATACTGGGTGATGATCCATTCTGCTATGTTCGTCGCCCATATGGCCAGGCGGTCGCCCTTCTTCAGCCCCAGAGCTATGAATCCCTTTGCCGTCCGGTTTAGCTCCTTTTGCAGCTCGCGATAGGTGTATCTCTTTCCCTGGTGAATGGAGACAAGTGCATCATTATCCGGATATTTCTCAGCAATCTCGTCGAACATATCCCCAATGGTCTTTCCAATAAGCGGTTTTTCTGAGCCGCGAAATGCATAGCTGTGGGAGATTTTGCCTGGCATGGAGCTTTTCTCAATCCCTCAGGGAATATAATTGTATCTGCTCTTTTTCGCTTTTTTCATTTATTATGATGTTTTAAGAAATATTCATAAGATTTATGATATGAATAATTATGATAAATTCTCAAAAAAAACTAAGTAATGGCCAGAGAGATTTACTATGGTGAATGGATCATGAGAGCAAGCCTAAACTCCGCCTTGTGCAATAACCATTTTTCTCGCTGAATCCTTCTGCCCGCG
>ENA-UOOE01001478-UOOE01001478.1-fermentation-metagenome-genome-assembly--contig:-NODE-1478-length-19741-cov-3.135782_pt1 | contig 19741 bp, 15 predicted proteins | sample MGYA00245776_ERZ724021 | MGnify/ENA primary metagenome ERZ724021 (study PRJEB28704, sample SAMN03018321) | fermentation metagenome | biome: anthropogenic terrestrial biome; feature: soil; material... | reverse complement strand
GAGGCTGTAGAAGCGGCATATAATAAAAAGCGTTACAAGAGCTTTAAGCCCGTGGATTCAATAGAATTAGGTGGCGAAAGGGTGATAACAACGCCTGATTATTTCGCTTACCTGCAGATCGCTGAGGGCTGCGACAACTGCTGCAGTTATTGCGTAATACCGCAGATTAGGGGCAGATTCAGGAGCAGGCAGATGTCTGAGGTGCTTGAGGAAGCAAGGCAGCTTGCGGAGCTTGGCGTAAAGGAGTTATGCCTTGTTGCGCAGGACACGACCCGCTATGGTGAGGATATTTACGGGACTTACGCGCTTGACAGCCTTATTACGGAAATATCCGAAATAAAAGGGATCGAATGGATCCGTCTTTTGTATTGTTATCCCGACAGGATTACAGACAGTCTTATCGATGTTATCGCACAAAATGATAAGGTTGTAAAATATATCGACATGCCGATTCAACATATAAGCGACAGGATTTTAGGAGCGATGAACCGCCGCGACACAAGAAAGAGCATTGACGCGGTGATAAAAAAGCTGCGTGAAAGAGTGCCCGGAATAGTCCTTCGCTCAACAGTCATCGTTGGTTTCCCGGGAGAGACGAAAGAGGATTTCAATCAATTGAGGGAGTACCTCAAAGCCGTAAAATTCGAGCGTCTCGGTGTTTTTACCTATTCGCGTGAGGAAAACACGCCTGCTTATGATATGCCCGACCAAGTCAGCGAGACGACCAAGCGTAATCGATTCGAGGCTCTTATGGCAGATCAGCGAAGGAATCACAACGAATTCAACAAGAGCTTTTTGGGGAAAACCTTAAAAGTTATCTGCGAGGGTTATGATACGGTGTCAGAGAGCTTTTACGGCCGTTCCTATGCGGACGCTCCCGATATAGACGGAAAAATCTACTTCTCATCCCACAGACGTATTCGTGACGGTGAGTTTGTCGAAGTCAAAATAACCGAACTGCTCGATTATGACCTTGTAGGCAGGGTTTCGGAGTAATACTGGAATAATAAAGCACCGGTCATCATTTACCGACGACAGACCATGACCGGAATGTATAAAAATTTTCATTGTCGACGGAGAAATGGTAAATTTATGAGTCTTAATATACCGAACAGACTTACTCTATTAAGAATAATATTGATTCCGTTTTTCATGCTGTTTATCGTTTATCCTTTTTTTGGAGAAGAGAATATTGACATCAGTAGAATTGTTGCGGGTGTGCTGTTTATCACTGCGGCGGTTACCGATTTTTTTGACGGTTATATCGCGAGAAAGCGCCATATAATAACCGATTTCGGTAAGTTTATGGACCCGCTTGCTGATAAATTTCTTATTTTCGGCGCATTATTCGCGATATGCGTATCTGATTTTATGTTTCCCGACGATTTGGTTTTTTCTGACAATGTTATGCGTCAGATATTTTTCTGGATTTCGATAATAGTTATTTTCCGTGAGCTTGCGGTTACCTCGATGCGACTTGTCGTGGTAAGAGCCGCCGGCACTGTTGTTGCCGCGAGCAAGTTGGGCAAAATAAAGACAAACACGCAGATTATATGCGTTTCTATGATAATACTCGAGCCTGTCCTGTTCCCTTGGGCAAACGGAATTCTTTCTCTTATAACAATGGCTGCAATGCTGATTTTTACCGTCTGGTCGGGAGCAAATTATATCGTTACATACTGGAATCATCTCGATACAAATAAATAGAAAGGCTTTTTACCCCATATGAGGCTATACAACACGCTAACAAGAAAAAAAGAGGAATTTACTGTTTTCCAAAATAAAGTACGGATGTATGTATGCGGTCCGACTGTATATAATTATATACATGTCGGAAATGCGCGCTGCTTTGTCGTTTTTGATATGCTAAGGCGATACCTTGAATACAAAGGTTACGAGGTAATATATGTTCAGAACTTTACCGATGTCGACGATAAACTGATAAAGAGAGCCACTGAGGAGGGCATCACGGTTAACGAGGTGGCCGATAAATACATCGCAGAATATTTAACCGATGCCAAGGGGCTTGGGATACGTCCGGCAACGTTTAATCCGAGGGCGACGCAGAATATCGACCGGATAATCGAAATGATAAAGACTCTGATCGAGAAAGGCCACGCTTATGTATCGGGCGGGGACGTTTATTTTGATCAGAAAAGCAATCCGAGTTACGGCAAGCTATCGCATTACAATCTTGATGACCTTGAAGCCGGAGTGAGAATCGATGTAAACGAGGAAAAAAAGAACCCTTATGATTTCGCTTTGTGGAAGGCGAAAAAGGGGGACGAGATAAGCTGGAACTCCCCGTGGGGTGAGGGCAGACCCGGCTGGCACATAGAGTGCTCCGCCATGGTAAACAAATATCTCGGAACAAATATCGATATACATGGCGGCGGACCGGATCTGATTTTTCCCCATCATGAAAATGAGATTTCCCAGAGCGAGTGCGCCACCGGCGAGCCGATGAGCCGCTTCTGGTGTCATATCGGTTTTATTAATGTGGACAACCGCAAAATGTCAAAATCACTCGGCAACTTTTTTACGGTCAGAGAGGCTGTAAAGCAATTCGGTTACCTACCCATAAGGTATTTCCTGCTCTCGTCACATTACAGGAGCCCGGTGAATTTTTCGGGAGAAATACTCGAACAGTCAGCCGCAGCGGTTGAAAGGCTTATAAACTGTGCGGAAAACCTGCGATTCCGCATTAATAACAGCAATGTACGAGATTATTTATGTGACGAGGAAATCAGTAGCTTAGCTCTATTGGAAGATAAGCAGCGGCATTTTTTCGACGCTCTTGAGGACGATTTTAACACTGCGGATGCGATCGGTTCTTTGTTTGAAATAGTAAAAGAAATAAATATCCGGCTTAATAATATGGAGATATCAAAACAATACATTGAAAAGTCAAACACGATTTTTAACGCTCTTTGTTCGCTTCTCGGTTTTACATCTGATGGCAAAGAGGACGCCGATGCGACGTATATTGAGCAGATGATAGAAAAACGTGCCGCCGCCAAGAAATCGAGGGATTTTGCGGCAGCGGATGCCATAAGAGACGAGCTTAAGGAAAAGGGAATTATTCTTGAGGATACACCGCAGGGGGTAAAATGGAAAAGGGCATAACTTTTAAACCTGAAAATTACAGCCCGCTGGTGCTCGCTTATATGGGTGATGCGTATATAGAGCTTTTGACAAGAGCTTATATAATCGGCAACGGGGACTGTAATCCCGCCACGCTGAATACGCTTGCAAAGGACTTTGTAACGGCGAACAGCCAGAGTGAAGCGGTGGAAAGGATGATCCCGCATCTTACCGAGGAGGAGACATCCGTTTACAAGCAGGGGAGAAACGCCAAGAGCAACCATTCACCCAAAAACGCCGCTGCACTCGATTACCGGCGGGCTACAGGGCTTGAATGTCTATTCGGCTACCTGTTTTTTGCCGGAAGGACAGAGCGTGCGGCGGAACTCTTTTTTATAGGTTTTCTGCAGAACAGACAGGTTTGAGTAGATAATATATATCCACCTTACCGGCGGCGGGCGGATATTCGGTATTTCGTTAACGCCGCGGAGAAACGGGGTTTTTTATGATAGAGCTCACCCAACTTGAGAAGAGTGTTTACAAGTACATACGGGAATGTATCGATAGGGACGGATATGCTCCTTCGGTAAGGGATATTTGCGCCGCCGTGGGTATAAAATCAACCTCAACCGTGCATTCCTATCTGTCACGTCTTGAGCAAAAGGGTTATCTTACCAAGGGGCAGGGCAAGAGCAGAGCGTTAAAGCTCGAATTTGACGGCGACACAGACGGCGAAAGGATGATGAGGGTTCCTCTTATAGGCAGAGTAACCGCGGGTGTACCAATTCTTGCGGTGCAGAATTATGACGGTTATGTTGACTTTCCCTGTGCCATGTCAAGGGGGCGTTCCAACCTTTTCGCACTGCGCGTTTTGGGTGAGAGCATGATAGAGGCGGGTATCCTTGACGGAGATATTGTTGTTGTGGAGAGCAGGCAGTACGCGGATAACGGGGAGATTGTAGTCGCGATGATAGAGGACGAAGCGACCGTAAAACGTTTTTTCCGGGAGGATAACGGGATGATCCGCCTTCAGCCGGCAAACCCGGATATGAAGCCGTTCATTGTCAGAAAAGCGACGATACTCGGTAAAGTTATTGCAAATTTTAGATTTTATTAATAAATATCATAAGAAAAACCATAGCTTTGTGTAAGGATTTAATTGAAAAACGAATCGCTGAGCAAATCATAAAAAAGCCTTGACAAGCCATTTAAAATATGGTATTCTTGACGGGCGGTCAAAAAACGATCCATTAGCTCAGCCGGTAGAGCACATGACTTTTAATCATGGTGTCCGGAGTTCGATTCTCCGATGGATCACCAAAATGCACTGAATCCGAACACAGTTTGCATCTTTTGATGTAATAAAGAAATGTGCTCGGCTTTTTTTATAAAATATCTAAAAAAACGGAAGGGTAATACCGATATGAAAAAAATATTTATATTTTTACTTGCATTAATGCTTGTCTTTCCTTTTATAGCCTCCTGTAAGGAAAGCGGCGAGATAAGCAGTAATGCGGAATCGGATGCGGCGGAGGGAGCATATGACAACATGCCCAATATCGTTCAGATTGAGATGGAGGACGGTGGCAGGATTATCGTAGAGTTATATCCGGATATAGCGCCGATTACGGTCAGGAACTTTAAGAAGCTGGTATCGGAGGGCTTTTATGACGGTCTCATTTTCCACAGGGTAATAAGCGGATTTATGATTCAGGGCGGCGACCCGAAAGGCACCGGAACAGGCGGGTCAGGCGTGACAATAAAGGGAGAGTTCTCTGCAAACGGTGTAAAAAACACTCTTTCCCATAGTAGGGGTGTTATCTCGATGGCAAGATCAGATCCCTTCAATTCGGCAAGCAGTCAGTTCTTTATAATGCATGCGGATGATACGGGGCTTGACGGAAAGTACGCTGCTTTCGGTAAAGTGCTCGAAGGTATGGATGTAGTTGACCGTATAGCCGCAGTAAAAGTAAACAAGAATAATAAGCCGCTTACGGAACAGAGAATGAAGAGGGTTACCCTGCTCAATAATTATACTGCGGGAGAGAGCAGCGAGAATACCTCACAGGAACAGAGTGAAAACGATTCATCTGTTACGGATACTTCGGATTGATAACCGAATAATCCGTTATTGGATAGCGTAATTAATACAGGAATATAAAACAGGAGCTTTTAAACTCCTGTTTTTTGTAATGAGGGTAAGCAGAACTTCCGGATTCTGTCTATTGTACTTCATTTTTATTCCGAAACGTTATTTTTTGAGTAGAGAAAATCGAAAAGAAAAAAACGTAAAAATAAAAAAACGACAACTCTCTTTACAGAAAAATTGTCGTTTATTTTTGGTGGGGACTACAGGGCTCGAACCTGTGACCCTCTGCTTGTAAGGCAGATGCTCTCCCAGCTGAGCTAAACCCCCGTTTTTCTGCCGCTTTGATAAATGCTTTGCATATAGCAATACTCGCTGTATCTCATCGGCAACGAAATGAATTATATCACAGCGAAGAGCCGTTGTCAAGGCTTTTTTATAAAATCAACTCTCGATTTTTGACAATAAACTAAAGATATTTATGATTGTATTTATTTTGAAGTCACAAAATAAAATATAAAAACATTGACTTTCATACATTTACATGTTATAATTTACCAAAGAAATACGAAAGTGAGGTGGACAAAATGACAATCATTATAAAACTGATAAAACAGAACGCCATTTTGTTCGCCGATTAAAGACATTTGAGCCTTTTTCAAATGTGTATGCGGATATTTAGTCGCCTCTGATTTTATCAGGGGCGATTTTTGCAGCCAAATTTATTTGAAAGAGGTATGTTTATGAAAGAACTAAAATTTATTCAATTGCAAAAAGACAATGACGAGCACTGCAAACTTTTTGAAAATCTTATGATTCCTTATATGAAAGAACTTGACGAGCACAAGAACAGAGTAACTCCAGAAGATTTTGTATTTAAGTTTACGCACAGTATTTTAAAAATGCAGGGGCCATATGATCGTCACCTTGAGCTGTGTTATGATAATGAGAAACTAATTGGGTTTCTCTATGGTAAGGTTGATCGAGAAGGACATAAAGGTTTCATTAAACCGGGATTCGGTTATATTATGGAGTTTTTTATTCTGCCAAAATACCGACTGCAAGGGTACGGAAAAGCAATGTTCCAACGAATTGAATCGCTGTTTGCAACTGATGGAGCGAAACAGATGTATTTGAACACCGACCCTATTACTGGTGTTCCATTCTGGACCGCAATGGGATTTACCGCAACAGATGAAGTGTCCCCTGAAAATAACATGGTTATATATGAAAAAGAAGTTTCAATACTGAATGTTGTTCCCATGAAAATCGAACATATTGAATTTGTTTACCAAATTAAATCTTGTGTTTGCAACAAAGCTGCGCTGCATGGTGGTGACATGACTTTGGATGAATGGAAACAAGCGTGTCTGAAAAATCTCGCTGACCCTGACGAAACGAATTTCATTATTCAAAAAGGTATCATTCCGGTTGCTTGGCTGAAAGTGAACAGTTTGAAAAGTAGTTGGGCATGGATTTCTATGTTGGTGGTACATGAAAAATTCCACCGTCAAGGCATCGGCAGCTTTGCTGTGCAGTATGCGGAAGATTTTGTTAGGTCAAAAGGCATAAATATAATTGGCATCCACACAACGGTTGACAATATTGCTGCAAAAAACTGCTATAAAAAATTAGGTTACCATATTCACGATGAAGCAGAATGCATTACCGGAGACGGTGTAAAGCGGCTTGGATTATCATTTCACCGCGATCATTTGGACGCCGTCAGAATGAATATTGACGGTGTAACCTTTTACATCGGAGAACCACATGATTTTTCTTTTATCAGTAAAATTGGCAAAGTCTTCTGTGTATTTGATGCTATGGATTCAGGAAATATCTGCTTTGTCGTAGAGCGTGACGGCAAACGGTATTTTGTCAAATATGCGGGAGTACGAACGCAGGAGTATGAAGGAAAAATCGAAGATGCGGTTATTCGTTTAAAGAATGCCGTTAAAGTATATGAGAATTTAAATCATCCGTATTTAATACATTTGGTAGATCACTATACTGTCGGCAACGGTTATATTGCTGTTTTCGATTGGGTGGATGGCGAGGGGCTTCGTTCTTACTGGAATTTTGTTGGAGAACCTATGTGGAAAAGTGAAGCTTCGCCAAATTATCGTTTCAGACACCTTCCCACCCAAAAGCGTATTGCGGTGGTAGATAAAATTATGGAATTTCATAAGCACATTGTCGATAAGGGATATGTACCGGTTGATTTTTACGGTGGTTCTATGATATATGATTTTGATACTGATGATTTTCATATCTGCGATATCGATTTTTACCGCAAAACTCCTGCAAAAAACGATATGGGCAAAATGTGGGGTTCCAGCCGTTTTATGTCGCCGGAGGAGTATGAGCTTGGTGCAGATTTGGACGAAAAGACTGTTGTATACCTCTTGGGAGCTACTGCATTTGAGCTTCTCGCCAACGATACTGAAGAATCCTATCAGGCGTGGGAGGACGGAAAATTAAGCCGTTCCTTTGGAACATGGAGCGCGACAAAAGCTTTATTTGACGTAGCATTGAAAGCGGTTTCAAAAGACCGAAGCGAACGGTATAAAACGGTTTCCGAATTGATTACAGCTTGGAACGCCGCTAAAGTTATAAATAATTAAGAATATCGTTTTAATCTCTTGATGACATCACTTCCAATATGCTCAAGTTTTTCAACAAACAATAAGTTGTAGATGAAGACTTTCCGGACTCAATTAATTCCGTTGGTTGCGTTAACGCAGATGAAATAATCCACGAAATGTAAATACAAAACCATATGACTTGCATATGGTATATTTATTGTATCAAATATAATCAGCAATCAAAGATAAGAAAAAAGCAAACATATCCGTTATAATGTAATCACCGTACGGAGAAAGGAGCTTTTATGGATGAATCGTTTGTTATAAAGGTGAAAGCTTTCGCAGATACTCATCTGAAAGAAGAATTCTCACTTAATGATCTCGCAAAAGCAGTCGGCTATTCTGCTTTTCATCTGGCTCGGGAATTCAAACAGCAGACAGGCGTTTCTATCATGGATTATGTTCGTGAAAAACGCATTTTATCATCAGCACAGGAACTTGATGCCGGACTCAGTGTATGCGATACGGCTATGGAGTATTGCTTTGACACACACGCAGGTTTTACAAAAGCATTTACTTCGGTATTCGGTTGTACACCGAAAGAATATCAAGAGCATTCACAAAAAATGAAAACAATTGAAAGGAATATTATTATCATGGACTCTACGCAAATCAAAATACGCCATGTTTGTAGGGATGATGTGCAGGATTTATGGGAAAATGTATACAGTGCGATGACACCTCGCCAGATAACCGAAGATAAAATTGAGCCTGCGATAAAAGATTATGAGTCGGGAACAGGCTTGCTTCTTGTAGCAGAGGTTGACGGCAAGGTCGTCATGTCGCTTGCAATGTCAAAACCTTCATGGATTCCGTTGGGCTTTGTCTGGGACAATAACTTTAACCTTACAGGCGGCGATGAAGACATTATTATGCAAAAACTTGTCGAGGGGATGAGATACCACGCAAAACAATTAAGCATCACAACCCTCATATCGCCGCAGAACAAAAACACAGAGGAATCCAAGGCTATGCAATCGTTTGGATTTAAAAAAGTATTTGAATCCGGTGAATGGGAATACCTGATGATGGCGATATAATTGTTTTGTTAGGTTAATCATACCCAGAGTAGCTTTTTACTGCTTCTCTGGGTATTTTTATACCTTATTTTATTTGCGTTTTTATCGTTACTTACATAAAGAGTTTCCCGTATTATTCTGAAACATATCGATGATATATTGATTTTTTCTTTATTATGTGATAGAATAAATATAGTAATTTATACAATGTAAGATTATGAAATCTGATTTTACAGGGAGTGTTTTTTATGGAGCCTAATCCTGAACCTAGAAGTACGAAAATATTGATTTACATATAAAGCATGCGAATTTTAATCATCCTGCTTTGTATGGATGATTAAAAGGAGCTTTGAAAGAAATGGTAAAAATTTACTTTACTGAAGACGGTGTAGTCAAGAAAATTACAGAGCCACAAGTTGGCTGCTGGGTATCTCTGATTAACCCCAGCGAAAAAGAGGTTACTGATATTGCAGAACAGTATAATATCGACGCGGACAGCCTGCGTGCCGCGCTTGACGAGGAGGAGCGTTCGCGAATAGAGGTTGAGGATAACTACACAATGGTCCTTGTGAACATGCCCACCTATGACACAAACGATAAAGAGGAAACCTATTATACTATTCCGCTTTCAGTTTTTTTAGCGAAGGATGCAATCATCACCGTGTGCCTTGAGGACACTCCGGTGCTTGATGCTTTTGCCAACGGACGCATAAAAGATTTCTATACCCATATGAAGACGAGATTTATCCTGCAGCTTCTTTACAGGAACTCATCTTTATTCCTTTATTACCTGCGGCTTATTGACAAAAAAAGCGAACAGGTAGAGAACGAGCTGCAGAGCTCAACTAAGAATCATGAGTTAATAGAATTGCTGAAGCTTGAGAAAAGCCTTGTCTATTTTACCACAGCGCTCCGCTCCAACGAGGTTGTTCTCGAAAAGCTGCTTAGAAACGAGAACGTAAAGAAATATCCCGAGGATACTGATCTTCTTGAGGATGTTATAGTCGAGAATAAGCAGGCTATCGAGATGGCGAGTATATACAGCGGAATTCTCAGCGGAATGATGGACGCTTTTGCATCTGTTATTTCCAATAATCTTAATATCGTGATGAAGTTTCTTGCAGTCGTAACTATCGTAATGTCGATACCCACGATGATTTTCAGCGCATACGGTATGAATGTTGCGCTTGAGGGTATGCCGTTCGCAAGCAGTCCTTACGGTTTTTTAATTGTTATCTCATTAGCTTTGGTGCTAAGCCTGATTGTGGCATTTATATTCGCAAGAAAAAAGAGGCTGTAATCGTTAAAGCACATAAACATCGGGTTGATTTTATGTATATAACGCCGAAAATTCTTTTTGCCGGTTGACATAATTACATTTTGTGGTATAATATTACCGGTATTGTTACCGGGTTTTAATAATAATCATACTTACTAAAATTTAATATGCAATAAAAGAACCGTCGTTGTTAATAACGTCTTTACTAAAAGGCTATGAAACAGGGGAGGGCTTTTAAATATTTTTTACTGCGAGGTAAGCGATATGAAGAGAGCCGCTTCTGTTTTTTTGCGTGCTGACATAACCGCAAGCGATGCATATGCGTTGATTGATTGGTTAAAAAATAAAAAAATAACAAAGTATATGAATGAGTCTCCAAAGGTGACTGAAAACATACACACCATTTTGAAACAAGGGAATACTCCTTTTCTGACCATGTATTTTAACCGTCAGGGGCGTTTTTTTATGATAGATGACGATAAAAACCTCCCGATAGGTTTCATAAAGCTTGTTGAAACAGAAGTAGAAAATTCATACGAAATCGTTATCGCTATCGGAGATGAAAGCATATGGGGGCGTGGTTACGGCAGAAATGCCGTCAATAAATGCCTTCAAATGGTGTTTTATGAATGGCGCGCTGATAAAATCATTGCAAATATACATTACGAGAACCGTCATTCAATCAACCTGTTCGAAAAAATGGGACTGAAAAAGGAAAAAGAGAACCGCAATACCATCCGTTACAGGATTACAAAGGAGGAGTATCTTAAAAGAGCGTAATAACTCTCTTTGTGATACACCCATAAGCGCTAAAGATAGCTGATATAATGTCCCATTGAATTATCAGTAAATTTTGTACTTATTTAAAAAAGACCGCCTCAGAGCATCAACGCTCTTTAGCGGTCTTTAGATTTGACGTTGAAAATCATTTTTTGCTTTTATAAAAGTAAAATCAAATTTGTAAGTGTTTTTACCATTCCCAGCCGAATATTCGCGGTAAATCATATCCCTTATCATCAAAAAGCTCGATAGCTATTGCAGAAGGTATATTGAAGGAGCGATAACTTCTCGAATAAGCATCTCTGCGGTATCTATTCGAAAGATGCAATAATTTATTTTTCACCATTATTTGATCAGTTTCCGGCAGCTTGTCATATGCATCGAATAAATATGGTATTGCGGAGTCGGATAACTGGTCGAACATTTGGGTATCAAGCGTTTCAAGATCACCGGACACATAGTGATTTATATTGTAATGAGCGATCCTTGCGTCGACGTCGCAAAAGACAAGCAGTCCGAACATCATAACAAACGATATGACCGCAGCTCTCATATAATTCATCTTGGAGCGGAACTGTTTTATAGTCAGAATTATAAATAAAATTCCAATCAGAAGCAAAAACCAGGTAGCATAAACACGCTTGAGCGTAAGACCGAATAAATCGATATACAAAACCATTTTACTAATTGCGGTTACTACCAGAGCAACGGTAAAGACCGAAAACAAAACTGTGTAGGTCTTCTGTACGCGGCTTATATTGCCGTTCTCGTTTCTTTTTCCAAAAAATACGGTAAGAATTATAATAAATGCATTGATACAGCTTACGGTACAAAGTTGAAAAAAACCTTCTCTTGCGTACTGGGAGCTGTTCATACCCGCAGGAACGATGCTCTCGAAAGCGGATAGAAAATATGCTGACTGCGATATGAAAAAGAGCAGATAAACCAACAGTAGGGGAGTAAGTGCCGAGCAGATGATGATATTTGATACCGACTGGCAGGAATTAATCAGCTTGGCGCTTTTTTTAAAACCGGTATCGAAACGCTCCTTTTTCTCCGAAAAGGAAAACATCATCCCGAAAATGTACATTGCAGCCGGTATTCCAAAAAGCAGGGGCAAAATATTCACGCTTATGATTTTTTCTATATCCGAAAAAATATAATTGATCAGGTTTCCGAACGCATTGTCCGCTTTTGTCAGTAATGTAAGTATAATCAAAGTCGGTATTACCGCGATTAAAAGACCGATTAATATATATAATATCCGCGACGCACCGTTTTTTTTCTTTAGGTCAGATGGGATAACCCGTACTATCTGCCCCATACTTTCGAAAGGTATAAAAATGCTTTTCAATAAGTTGACGATAAAAATATCGTCTATTTTTTTTCCTCCCAGGTGTCCGAACATACATAAATACCAGTAAATTACCGAAACAAATATAAAAACAAGAGTCCAGAGTTTTATAAAAGTATTATCTGAAAGCACAAATACCAAAGAAAAAAGTGATATAAAACCCGCTCCGAAATAAGCGGAGAACCCAATCGGTATATTTTTTCTTTTTGCGTGTATCAGCGAAATAGCGACAAAAAGCAGGCAAAAAACAGTCATGCCGATACCCGGATCTGAACATACTCCATTTTTTATAAACAAAAAACCTAATATAAATGCGAGGATCGCAAAAACAAAGTCGACCATCGAAACGGGTTTTTCTATAACCCTGTTTGTGTCCTGTAAAGGCGGTACGGCAGGATGATCATTACTGCTGGTAATGTTGTTGTCCATAATATACCTCGTTTCTGAATTATATTTTTATGCGTAGTGTAATTATTCTTTTTTCGGAACATATTCCAATATGTCCTGGGGCTGACAATCAAGTTCCCTGCATATCGTCTCCAAAGTGGAAAAGCGTATTGCCTTAGCCTTGTTTGTTTTTAGAATAGACAGGTTTGCGGAAGTTATATCCACCCGTTTCGCAAGCTCGCCGAGAGATATTTTCCGCTTTGCCATCATAACATCCAAATTTACTATTATCGGCACTTTTTTACCCTCCTAAATCGTATAGTCGTACTCTTCCTTCATGGCGACCGCTGCGTCAAATACATTTTTTATAACCCTTAGGATAAGAAAAATGAAAAAAGCGGCAAAAGCGATTACAAAAGCCGTGTTGAAAAAGTAACCCGTAGCGGTATAGATAATACCGATAAGAAAACAACACCATGACAGGATACGAAGACAGCGGACATTATGCGAAACAAAAATCTCTTCCTTTTCAATACTGCATAACAGCCTGAACAAAAAATAATCGGCTACAATCGCAGGTAACAGAGAGGCGTACAGAACAATATACGCGACCAGAACACTATCCTCGATAAGATTTGTATTAGCCTTGAAAAGACTGATATAGGTAGGTATTAAAAAGATACTCGCGACAAGAAAAATAAAAATCACAACGCAGACGATTTTTGATAACAGGATAGATTTTTTTCTACCGATTACAGGCATTGGACTCTCTCCTTCATATTTTTTACTAAAATATTCTTATGTGAATCTACTGCGAATGATTATATCATGTTATTTATTGAATGTCAAGAATAAATTATCGAAAAACAATAAATATAAATTGACAAACAATAAAAAGCGGAACAATAGTCCGCTTTTTATTGTATAGTGTTCGTTTTAATAATACCTTCTTCTTCTCCTGCGGTGGAACTCTGAAAGGAATAAAATGTCTATCAGATCACCCAACAACCCTCTTCTTCTGTTACGGCGGCTGAAAAAAAACGGATAACGCGAAATCGTTTGTGTTATTGTCGGTTCTGCGATCTGGCTGGTACCGTTCTCGTTTGCCTTTGTAAGTTCAGGGTAAACCTCGGTAATTATCTTATATAAATCCTCGGAAATCTGATCTAAAATATCCGGACCCGGCGCTTCTTCTCCGTAATAAGTATCAAGCTGATCGCATATCATAAGAATATAAGGTTGTATCTTATAGTATATTTCAGGATAAATCCTTTGTAGATCCGGCATTTCCTCTCTCGGCATATTTTGTGCGGGAGAGCGGTTAGGTGTTACTTGCCCCGGCATCTGCCCCGGCATCTGTCCCGGCATCTGTCCCGGCATCTGTCCCGGCATCTGCCCCGGCATTTGACCCGGCATCTGACCTGGCATCTGACCTGGCTTCTGGCTCGGCATCTGACCTGGCATCTGGCCCGGCATTTGCCCCGGCATCTGTCTTGGAGTTCCTTGATTTTGCTGTCTGTTTTGCATATTTAGATTGTTCAAATATTTTCCTCCAGTTTCATAGATTCAATACATTATATGAAACGTATATGAATGAGTTACTTCCCCCGACGGATAAATTATTTTTGTTCAGAGAAAAAAACACTTGACAAACAGAAAAAAACGTAATATTTTATATTAAAAGTTAATACAATAAACTGTTGAAACAGAGAAGTATCTTAATTGAGGTTATCAGAGAGTTTTGGTTTGGTGCGACAAAACATCGGATTTTAAGTGAATGGACTGTTGAGGGCGGATGCAAAATGAGATTTTTCAGAGTAGTTTCCGACGCGTTTCCAGCGTGACTGTGAGGAAGTATGCATGTACTTCGCTGAGGTAGCAGTATACAATCGGTATACCTACGTAATTGGGTGGCAACACGGTAACACATATCGTCCCAAAAGAGGATGTGTTACGGTGATTTTTTTATAATAAATCCGCTGTTCGGAAGTCTGACGACCCTAACAGCGGATTTTCAATGCTCTATATTAACAGAGCATACTATCACTTTTTTATATTTTAATTAGTATATTAAAGGTTCATGATCTGATTCATAAACATAATCCGAGGATAGGAAAATCAAATCTTCATCAATCTGCTTCAGTTTGTATTCAATCACATGCGATTTAATTGTCTCCGCCCAGTCGGCATAAAACTGTATGGTAACCGTAGTTATACCGTTCTCTGTTTTTTCATCGATTACTTCGTATGAGTACATAATTCCTCCGCATCTATGTACTGAATACAAACCGTCACATAAGTAATCATCGCTCGGAATTATATCTTTTAAACCGGATATTTTATAGGCATATTCCTGAAATTCATCTAAAGTGAATTCACTTTTTGACCATAAAACATATTCGGTCAAAGATGAAATATAGTCTTCCTTTTGTTCTCCGGTTAATGAAGCCGGATCGGAGTAATCACATATCTTGTAAAAAACGTCCCATTCAAATAACGCGTATTGTGCAGCAGATGCTTCATCATAAATCTTATTATAAGTTGTAAAATAGGTATCATAGGGCGATTCAACTAAAACGGTGTGTTCACCAACCGGCATGGTATCCAAACCGCTTTCTATTATATCGAATGAAAAAATAACAGTGTAATCGTCTCTCGGATAAATTGTGTACGCACCGATTTTGAGTGTTTTGTAATCATCAAGAACACCTTTTTCAAGACAACCTTTTTCTTCCATTACTGCAGTGTCACCGTTCAAAAATGCTTTTATCAATAAGTATCTTTCGTCTTCTTTTGTAAGTCCGAGCTGTTCGATATCCTCTATGTCGTTTATTGATAAATTTGTTTTGCTTGAATCCTCACTTGATACCGAAACCTCATTCTCGCTTTTTTCAAAAGAGGATTCCATCGTGCTTTCATCATTCTCCGATAGATTATCCGATGCTTCTGACGACCCGCTTGAATTATTATCCGGTTCGACACAGGAGTAAAACGCCGCAATCAAAAACAATGATATAAAAAGGAGGATTGCTTTTTTCATTATCATACTCACCTTTCTTGGAAAATACTGCTTTATATCAATAGTGGAGAAAAAAACCGAAAAAGTTTCACCCCGAAGAATTTTTTTATATTTATTTTTACTCGTTAAAATAAAACATTGACAATTTCAATATCTATCATTATTATTGAAGTATTACAAATACTTGAAGGAAACAAGATGAAGCATATAAAAAGATTTATCAATATAATATTCGTTACTCTGCTTGCCAACTTCGTTTTACTCGCTAAAACGCTTAGCATTTTTTCAGTGGTTAATATAATTGGTTTTTACACGCTCACTTTAATGCTCTTTGTATTGCTTAATGTATTTCCGCGATATAAGACTTCAAAACCCATCAGGCAGGGAATAATGCTTGACGGGTATGAGTTGGTTCTGCTTTCTGCATTTACGTTTACAATAAATACAATACTTAATATCTATGTCGGCATATGTTTTGTACCCGAAAAAATCAGTTGGGTAACTTTTATAATTAATTGTATACTTTGTATTATATCAGGAGCTATTTTGATTATAAACGGCTTAATACGAATCTATACTACTTCTGTTCAATTAGGAATAAAATGGCGGCTGATGTTCGCATTTCTCTGTTGGTTTCCCATTGTTAATATTGTTCTACTTTGGAAACTTTGCAGAATTGTCCGTGATGAATATGACTTTGAAACACAAAAGCTTGAGAATAATTATGTCAGAAAAGAGAACGAACTTTGCAAAACGAAATATCCGCTTTTGCTAATCCATGGGGTGTTTTTCCGTGACAGAGTATATTTTAATTACTGGGGTAGAATTCCGGGTGAGTTGATAAGAAACGGTGCTGTTATTTATTACGGAAATCATCAATCTGCAGCAACTGTGGAGAACAGCGCTATCGAACTAAAAAGCCGAATTACACAAATAATCGAAGAAACGGGATGCGAAAAGCTGAATATAATCGCACATTCAAAGGGTGGTCTTGATGCAAGAACTGCGATTTCATGTTATGGGATGGATCAATATGTCGCTTCACTGACAACAATCAATACACCGCACAGAGGATGCGGTTATGCCGATTATCTGCTGCAAAAAGCGCCTAAATGTATTTTGAATTTTATTACAAAGAGTTATAACTCTGCCTTGAAGAAATTGGGTGACAAAAACCCCGATTTTTTCGGTGCGGTAAACAGTCTTACAGAAAAAAGCTGTTCGGCTATCAACAAAAAAGCAATTGATAAGGACAATGTGTATTATCAGAGCTTTACTTCAATAATGAACCGCTGGTCAAGCGCAAAATTCCCTTTAAATATTACATATCTATTGATTCGTCATTTTAACAAACAAAACGATGGACTTGTATCGGTTGAATCCGCAAAATGGGGCAGTCGCTTTAATATTATAACAACGGACAGTAAAAGAGGTATTTCCCACGCCGATGTTATTGATTTGTATAGGGAAAATATCAATCAATTTGATGTCAGGGAATTCTATGTTGATATTGTAAAGGACTTAAAAGAACGAAACTTATAAAAAACTGCTGTTTTAAAATGCAATCATACATAAAAAACCGAAAAAATTCTTTTCCGAATGAAATTTTTTTATTTATTTTTACGGTGTTTATTTGAATATCATTTTTTTTATGATATAATCATATTAGTGGATTTTCTTGCATAAAAATCGATTTTGGTATACGACAAACACAAAATCACGACATAATGATGATATGAGGAAAAAAATGAAAAAATTTCTTGTTATTCTTATCGCAGTAATTGTAATGGTGCCTTTTTTCACACAAAGCATACTCGCACAAAGCACAAATGAAGCACCGAATGTAATACCCGCCATTAGAGAATGGCAGGGGGAACAGGGAAGGTATGAGCTTAAAAAAGGGGCAAATATCGTTTTTAATGACCCCGATCTCAGTAAAAGAGCTGAGATAATAAAGAGCTATTTCAAGGATATGCTCTCATATGATATTCAATTAAAGGAAGGTGAACCCGTATCCGGCGACATTCATCTCGTCTTGGACAGCTCGAAAAAAGATATTGGCACAGAGGGCTATCTTTTGGAGATAAATGATATCATCACCATTACCGCAGCGAGCAAACAGGGTGTTTTTTACGGATGCATAACTGTTTTACAGTCGCTGTACGCCGATGGATTTGTTCCAAAGGGTACTGCAAAGGATTATCCCGAATACGAGATTCGCTCGGGAATGATCGATGTGGCGCGTGCTTACCTGCCGCTTGAATATGTCGAGGAAATAACAAAGTACATGGCATGGTTCAAGCTCAATGAGGTGCATCTGCATATAAACGACCGCGGAGAGAATAATTACAGTGCGTTCAGGCTTGAAAGCGATGTACCCGGGCTGACCGCAAAAGACGGCTTTTATTCCAAAGACGATTATCACGATTATCAGAAAAGAATGTGCGATTACGGTATTTCAGTCCTTACAGAGATAGATACTCCGGCACATTCAAAATGTTTTTACGGCGTTGTGCCTGATGAATATATGCTCGACGAGAACCATCTGGATATAACCAACCCCGATGCTGTTGATTTCGTCAAGAGGCTCTTTGACGAATACATAACAGGTGAAGATCCTGTATTTGTAAATAAAAAGGTACATATAGGAACCGACGAGTATCCCGTACAATACAACGAGCAGATGCGCGCATATACCGATCAGCTTATAAAGCATATAAATTCAAGAGGGTATACTCCCCGTTTTTGGGGTGCTTTCGGAAATAATGGCTTTAACGGCGTAACTCCCGTTTCAAATGAAGCAGAAACGAACTTTTGGGCAGTCGGGCTCTCCGATTATAACACGCTTTTCGATATGGGTTACGATGTCATAAACACCTGCGCCCCAATGCTCTATGTAGTTCCGGGCGGCAACTATGGATTTCCTGACTATTATAACCTTAAGTCGATGTATAAGAACTGGTTTGTAAATTACATGGGTTATAATGAGTCCGCTTCTGTATCACCCGACCATGATCAGCTCAAGGGTGCTTCGTTCGCTCTCTGGAACGACAGACACACGGCTTACGGTGGATTTTCAGCTTTTGATATTTTCGACAGGCTTAAAGGTATGATCTGCCTTATTTCGGAGAAGACCTGGTGCGGTGAGCAGACAAAAAGCATCCGAGTCGATGACTTTTTGCATAGATTCGATATTTTATCCAAAAAAGCCGGCAATACCAACCCGGGCAGAACACAAAATTTTCCTATTAGTGAGATAAATCAAGCGGGTATAAAAAGCATAGGATTTCCATACATAGCATCATTTAATGTTTTTATTGAGGATTATACGAATAATTGCCTTCTGTTTGACGGCTCTGACGGGCAAATCAGGCTTAATAAAAACGGAACGATAAGTTTGTTAAGAGAAGGTTATGATTTCCTGTATAAATGCGATATTCCAAAAGGCAGGAACACCAAGCTTAAACTGATTGCCGACAATAAAAGAACCCTTCTAATTGTTGACGATACATATTATTACAATCCGATAAATAAAAGGAACCCTTCTCTTAACGAGAGCTCGACCTTCGTTTTTCCTCTTGAGCAATCTGCGTTAAATCTGAAAGGGACAATCTCCGATTTACTTATTGAAGAGAATACAGTATCCTTTAACGACCTTAAAATAAATGCAAACCTCGCTCTTGGTAAAACTGTAACCGTAAGCGGGCTTGAGGTAAATACCGGCGATTTAAACGAACCGCTTGCTGTTGACGGAGACATCGGGACACGATTATCATTTGCGAGGGATAGTGACGAGCAGTGGCTTATTGTCGACCTTGGCAGCGAAAAGGATGTAAATACGGTTGTTATAAGTTTCTTCGAGCATATCAAGGAGTATAAAATACTTACATCGACCGATGGGACGAATTTTACCGAGGTATTCCACGAGCAGAACGGCTCGGAGCGTGATAAAAAAACAGATAAGGTGATATTTGATACAGTTAAGGCAAGGTATGTAAAATATCTGCAGCTAAAGAGATTCTATATTTCGGAATGGAACGCTTATTACAGCGGCGGAATAAGCGTTCCATTCCGAAATATAGAATCTC
>ENA-UOOE01001477-UOOE01001477.1-fermentation-metagenome-genome-assembly--contig:-NODE-1477-length-19760-cov-54.146866_pt1 | contig 19760 bp, 18 predicted proteins | sample MGYA00245776_ERZ724021 | MGnify/ENA primary metagenome ERZ724021 (study PRJEB28704, sample SAMN03018321) | fermentation metagenome | biome: anthropogenic terrestrial biome; feature: soil... | reverse complement strand
CAATGGTGCCGATGTTCACGTGCGGTTTGTTACGCTCGAATTTTTGCTTAGCCATCATTCTCCCCCTTCGATCTCCAGGATCATTATGCGTAATAAACGATTCTTCTTATTCTACAGGGTTGCTGCTTATCCTTCCCAAAATCGATTGATTGCTCTAGTTCAGGAAGTTCGCTGCAAACACTTTCCATTCATCGTTAACATTGGCAATTTGGACGACAATGTTCGTGCAGGAGATTCCCGACCATGTGCAGATCGTCCCGCCGCCCTTTACAATAAAGGTCAGCTCGTATCTCAACCAGTCATCACTCACCCTGATTTCATTCCAACCATCGCCTCCCGTGCTGGAACTGACGGCTGGGTCCTGGTTCAACACTCTATAATTAGCTAGTTCGTAAGGAGGCGCTACCGGCATGCCGAAATCTTCAAAATTGCAGTAGCTCGCAAGAGTATATTGCGATTTTAACAAGTAAGCGTAAAAGTCCACCGTGGTATACTTCTTCACATCTACCGCTGCTTCGCGATAGGAAGCATTCAGGAAATTCTCCGCCAGTTCCCGTATCTCATTTGGCACTCCGGTCAGGACCGGAGTGCTGGGAGCGGATACTTCTCCATAACTGTCACAGGCAACAATCCAATAGTAAATCTGCTTTCCGGATATATATGATACAGAATGAGCTGTACTGGCGGGGTTAGTAACATTGGCAACTTCGACGGCCATGGAAAAGTCATTTGCTTCATTGCGATAGATGCGATAACCCGCCAGCGCTGGATCATTAGGCTTCTGCCAGGCCAAGTCTACGATCTGGTCCTCTTCCAGCGTACTCATATTAGTACAAGTGAATGCTGTCGGTGCCCCCGGGTACAGCTCCCGTGCACCGGCGTTGAAATAGCGCAATTTCCCGTCAATCAAGGATACTTCCCAAGTTTCTAGCACTTCCAGCCAGCGCCTTGTCCGGTCTGGATAGAGATCGCTAAACCGCCCGGCCAAAGATCCAGGCACTTTAATTGTAGTATTGCCGCCCAAAGTGCTTCTGCTGAAGGCCGGATCGCTTAGTTGCAAATCCCAGCGGCAAGCGATCGGTGCAGTTGTGCCAAATTGCTCAAGCATATCATAGACAAAAAGAGTCTTATTAGTTGACGAATACAATGCACCAACAGGCATCCATTTAAAATCCGCTGCCAGCATGCCCGTCATACTGTCCTCTTCACGGGCCAGCGCATACGCGACGAACTGCTGGACTGTTTCCAGAGCGTTCACCACATATACTTGCTTAGGAAGCGAATAATCACTCAGGATTTCCACACCGGAATATTCATCCACGCTACGTACCCAATAATAGTATCTTCCTGTCGTCAAAGAGCTTTCTGCAAAACTGCCGCTATCCTTGCCTGCCGAGCCGATTGGGGTAGCCGTGTCTTCCGGAGTTGCCGCAGTGTCAGTACGGTAGATCCTGTAACCGTCGATCTCCGCGTCTTCAGGCACAGGGGCGGTCCATCCCACATCAGCTGACGCATCACCGCCTGTAACCGTCAGGGCAGTCGGCGCTTTGGGCAATCGGACTTCATTCTCGATTGTCAGCGTGACCAGCTGCCAACGCTTGTTGCCGTATTGCACCGTTCCAGACGCGCGATAACTGCAGCGCACAAAGGTTGTTTCACGCCGCATCGTCCAGTTATCATTGCCAAAACTAAAGTTTGTTTTGGACCCGCCGATAGACTGATAAGTCGTATCCGGTCCGGGGTAGACAGCCACATAGGCGGCCGGTAACTCTGCTATAGCTGTGGCTCTGTCTTTGGCTACCCCCAAAAATGTATAACTAAAGGCGTCTGTCAACCAGCCAGATAAAGCGCCGCTGCTGTTATCGGCCATCAATACTGCCGCCGCATTTAAGTCGCCTGTGATTACGGCCGGATTGGGAACGAGCAATAAAGTCACATTACAGGGCACACCGGCAACAAGCTCCAGCACGTCCTGTCCGGCAGTGAGGTAACGAGGTGCTTTTCCGGCGCTGACACTCTGATAACGAATGGGCACCTCCGTAATGGCGAATGTACCATTGCCGATGTCAGAAACAGTCGACTTCTGGGGATTAGATCCCACAATCACAACCGTGGCTTCTCCTAATGGTTCTCCCAGGATATCCTGAATCGTCCCTTGCACGGTCGTTGTCGAAAGCTCAATAGCCCTTTGCCGCGGATCGGCGGCCGACTGTATGGCATCCAGATCAGCATCAACGCCATCGTCGTTCAGTTTGCGTCCGGTATTGGCCAGGTACAGCTCAATTGCTGCCACCAATGCGTTCGTTTCGGGACCGACATTAATTGTAAATGTACTTTTCTCAGGATCCGCGATTTCGGACTTTCGGATGATACTCTTATTTGTTTGGGTATTGGGTCCGTCTTTGATGGCGTCCCCCGGCAGGTTGGCAGCCCGGGCGGAAATTATGTAATTCCGATCACGGCGAAGACCTCCAATACGATAGGCGGAGGTCTTGAGCGTGCCGGCTTTGATAGTTTCCATGTCCGCGTATTTCAGACCATCGTCCATAATTGAAATTTCGGCGTAAACATTAGCCGACCAATCCGGCACCCCCGCTGCAAAGGTGGCCGTACCTTCGATTGAAATTGCGTTCTCTTCCAGCACCAGCAATATTGGAGTCACACTCAGCTGGGCATTTTTCTCCAGCACAACCGTTACTTTTTGTGCGATATATCCCGCCCGGGAGGCGGTTATGACAATATTTCCTGCTGGAACAGCTGTGGAATATTCTCCGTTCTGATTCGTCTCCAATTTTTTTACGATTGAGCCGGAGGCTACTTCGACTTTCACTCCGTAGATAGGATCGCGCCCTTCATTGCTCAAAACAGTGCCTTTAATATTGCCTAGAGATGATGAAGGTGGATCCTTTTTTTTGCAGGCTGTCATAGAAATCAGCACCAACACAATAATAAATATATAAATAGTCCGCTTTTTCATAGGTAGTCCCTCCAAACTGAGCAGTTTTCGCTGTAGTTTTCGCGGTCCGGTATCTACAATTCAAAATAATTTTCCATCCTTATTATCGGCTGCTTCGCAGACGCGCTTGAGCAACCCGGTCATAAAAAAGAACCGCTTCTTGCGAAACAGTTCTTAAAAAATGAATGGAGCCCGCAACCAGAATTGAACTGGTGACCTCATCCTTACCATGGATGCGCTCTACCTACTGAGCTACGCGGGCATTGGTTGCGGGGGTAGGATTTGAACCTACGACCTCCGGGTTATGAGCCCGACGAGCTGCCAGCTGCTCCACCCCGCGACTAAACTTATTAAATTTTAAATAATGGTGGAGGGGGAAGGATTCGAACCTTCGAAGGCTGAGCCAACAGATTTACAGTCTGCCCCCTTTGGCCAACTCGGGAACCCCTCCACTAGAGTCCCCAAAGAACCGACAATCGCTATTATACAATACTGTTCAGCATATGTCAAGATGGTACTGATTGGTTATGAAAAGCTCGGCGCTCGTTGGCGATCGTCAGCACCCATTGGCATTGGTCAGCACTCGTCTCTTTTTTCGAGATACCTTTCCAGTTTGCGTTTCACACGCTGCAAAGCATTATCAATGGATTTAACATGACGATTCAGTTCCTGGGCAATTTCCTGATACGAGCGACCATCTAAATACGACATCAGGACTTTCCATTCCAAATCGCTCAGAAATTCACCCATCTTGTGTTCAATATCCACAAACTCTTCGCGACTAATAACAAGCTCCTCAGGATCAGTGACCTTGGCTCCTGACAGGACATCAAGCAGTGTACGATCTGATTCTTCATCATAAATTGGCTTGTTAAGCGAAACATAAGAATTAAGGGGGATATGCTTCTGCCGGGTGGCCGTCTTGATCGCGGTAATGATTTGACGCGTGATACATAATTCGGCGAACGCCCGGAAGGAAGCCAGTTTGTCATTGCGAAAATCACGAATCGCCTTATAGAGTCCGATCATTCCTTCTTGAATAATGTCTTCACGATCTGCTCCGATTAAAAAATAAGAACGCGCTTTGGCTCTGACAAAATTCTTATACTTATTGATCAAGTACTCTTGGGCGGCGTCGTTGCCTTCTCGTGCAGCTTCGACGATCATTTCGTCTACCATTTCATCATATGATTCGAAGGCATCTCGCGGAATAGCTGAGCTCACCGACATCGCCTCCATGTAATAAATAACTGCCCCGCTTGTCCATATGAACATTATACAATAGCGACAATTCAAGCGTCAAGCAAACAGCGCTAACCAAAGGTTACATAATATGGCGGAAGTCGCAAAAAACTGCGCTATTCATTTGCTACAGTAGCGTTTTTCGATGGGTATTGATCCACCGAAATCCGTTCGTGTGTACCATCGGGGCCGTCACGCCAGACTTCAACATACTCTGTTTCAGGCTGTAACCGAGTGATAATGCGGTGACTCAGGCTATATGCTCCCGCGGGCTTCGCCCCGCCGATGATCGAGACCGTCAGTGAATTCTCGTGCACCCGGGCCGCGATCATGAGGTTAGCATTGGTTGTATTGCGGAATTTGAAGTCGATGGTGTTATAGTAGACTGTGGCATCCCGTCCGGGAGGAACATAACCGACCAGCAAAGAATGCGGCCGGCGCTCAGTAGGCTTAAGCCCAGCCAGTAATACGGCATTATAGAGCGTTGTAACGACCTGGCAAACGCCTCCGCCCACACCCGGAACGTACTCCTGCCGGACAATTTCCAGTGCTGGTTTGAATCCGGCTGCTAACGTACAGGGACCGACAACCTGATTAAAAGAGAATTCCTGACCAGGCATCAGCAACGTGCCGTTGATCATACGCGTCGCTAAAGTGATATTGTGAATCCTGTTGGCATTTGAGCCGCTGAATTCGGTAGTAAAAGAGGCTAACAGGAAACGCACCCGTCCCTGGGCAATGTCGCGGGTCGTAATGCTTGGAGGCAGTTTTTTTACGGTAACTGCTACGCTGTCGCGCCCTTGCGCGATGGCGTCAATGACCTGTGTCAAGGTCTGATCCATATCAGCAGTTCGGCCAGCCTTTTCGGGACAGATCTGACCGGTCCGGGGATCCAGAAAGGCATCTTCGGCAGCCGTGAAAATGACTTCCGCAATAGTATCAGCAATTGCGCGCCAGGCCGCGGTTTGATTGGCGTCCGCCTTCCACGGCAGCGGAATGCTCTGGGTCTTTCTGGCCAGCAGCTGTCTGATCCATGCCGCTGTCTTTCTCGCCGCGCTGCCACTGTGCCCAACAGCATACGCCTGCTGCGCTGCCTGATCCCAGTCTGGAACTGCAGCTACATCAGTGATCCGCACCTGCCAAATTCTGTTGTCGTAAGTCAGGGTAATCACATCTGGGTTACTGCAGTTGGCGCGGAAGTTTTGGCGCAGGTTTTCGGATGCCTGCTCCGGCAGCATGCCACCAACCGCAATGCCGCCAATGTCGACTCCAGGGAGAATACGCGGCTGCCAATAAAAGACAACCCTTGCTGCCGCCGAAGCCGCGACGATGAGCACCCCCAACCCCAGAATCGCAAGCAATCGTTTCAGTTTCATCTAAAATACCCCCGCTGTCTTCAGGGGTAGTATGCCACAATCAGGCGGAGAATCAATCATGCGCCAGATAGGCTTTGATGCGCATTCTGCAGTGCGTGTCAGACAGGAGCGACCAGCTGTTCCGCCGACGGCCAGAGGGCGTTGTCGAATCTCCTTTTGAGGGCCCTCAGTCGTTGCCGGGCTTCTGCTAATGTACATCGTACCGGTTGTACTCTGAGCCCCGGCCAAAGCTGTGCCACAACAGGGCGGTCGGCACTAATAAGTACGGCCAGACGGGGATAACCGCCGGTAGTCTGGGCGTCAGCCAATAACAGATATGGGTTTCCCGAGGCCGGCACCTGCACGGTTCCAAAAGTAACCGGTGCAGATGTAATATCATGCCGGGCGGCTCTGATAGCTGGGCCTTCCAAGACAAACCCCATCCGATCAAAACGCTGGGAGACTGTGAAGATCTTGCCGTAAAAAGTGTCCAGCGCCTCCTTATCAAAGAGCGCTTCTTCCGGCCCGGAAAGAAAATGTAGCCGCACAGGATCGCTGACCGGACCGCGCAGCGGATCCCGCACAGCACCACTGTCGCTGCAACTGCCGCTGCAGCTATTTATCGCAATCCGATCACCAGCCCGCAAAGTGCGCCCGAGCGAGTCGTGCCCACCCAGCCCTGAACGCCCATCGGAGGCAACGCTACCCAAAACCGGAGCCGCAGACAGGCCGCCAGCAATCGCTAAGTATGCCCGGCAGCCATTGCCCCTGTCGCAAAGCGCTCCCATAGAGAGTTCAGCCCCGTCAGGCCATGCAAAAGCACTACCGGAAAGCAGGGTTTGGCGATCGATCTCTGCCCCACCTTGTTCAGTAAGTACCAGTGTTCCGCTTGTACCATATATGGCCGCCATGAGAGGATCACGGCCATGATAACGCAAGACGGGGCCGCTGAATGTCATTTCCAAGACAGCGTTGCCTGAATCATTGCCTGCAATTTTGTTAGCGAGTGCTGCCGCCAGTGGATCCATGGCGCCACAGACTGGCACCCCCAGCGCCCGGTATCCATACCGGCCGCAATCCTGAAGCGTTGTCCACGCCCCGGGCGCAATCACTTCGAGAAAGGCTTTATTATCCGCAGTCATGATTTAGCAGCCGAGGCCTGTGTCGATGTCGATTTCGATGTCGATGCAGATTTCGAAGCCAATGCCGGGGCCGGTGACTGGATCGTAATCCCGGCCGCATTCAACGCGCCTGCAACTGCTCTGGCAAAATCAGCAGCGTTGGCCTGATCGCCATGGATGCAAATTGTCCCAGGCCGTAGCGCTATTACAGCCCCGTCCGCGCACAGCGCTTTCCCCTCTATAGCCATCAGCACCGCCCGGCGGCCCGCTTCCGCAGGATCACTCACCAAAGCGCCTTCCTTGCTGCGGGGCGTTAAGTTTCCATCCGGCAAATACGTCCGGTCGGCAAACCCCTCCTCAATAACCGTCAACCCAAGCTCCATGGCGACCTGCACTGCCGCGGAGCCAACCGGCAAGTATAAAAGCAGTCCCGGATCAACGGCTCGTACGGCGGCAGCCGCCGCCCTGGCCAGATTGACATCGCGGGCAATCATGTTATACAGCGCACCATGCGGCTTCACATGGGACAGTTTCGCACCGCTGGCCCGGGCAAAAGCATCCAGCGCGCCAATCTGATAAACAATCAAATCCTCCGCCTCTCGTGCGGTCACCCGCAACTCGCGACGTCCAAACCCTGGCAAATCGGGTAATCCCGGATGGGCACCGATGGCGGCGCCGCACTCAGCAGCCATTTCGACAGTACGGCGCATTACGGATGGGTCGCCGGCATGAAAACCGCAGGCAATATTGGCCGAAGTAACATAGGTCATAATCTCTCGATCCGCACCCAGGTGATAAACTCCGAAGCTTTCTCCCAGATCACAATTAAGGTCGATCCTTGGCAAGTGTCTGTCCCCCCTTTTCAGATCGGTTCAAAGCGCACCCGATCACCGGGCTGTAAATAGCACGGCTGAGCGCGCTGCGGGTCAAACATTTGAACATTGGTGCGGCCAATCAACCGCCACCCGCCAGGAGCTTCGCAGGGATAGATTCCAGTCTGACGGCCAGCCAGCCCTACTGACCCGCGCGGCACCTTTAGACGCGGCTGTGCCAGTCTTGGCACAGCAATGGCAGGTGGCACCAGCCCCAGATAAGGAAAGCCTGGCAAAAAACCGATCATATAGACTTCATAGATCTGTTGCGCATGAATGTCGACGACTTCTCGAGCAGTCAAACCCGTCATCCGAGCCACTTCTGCCAGATCCGGACCATCGGCCCCGCCATAACTGACTGGAATGGCAATGATGCGCCTCGATTGTTCCAGATCGCAGGTCTCCAAGCCCTCTAATCTGGTGATCAACTCGTCATAACAAATTGCCATGGGATCAAAATGGACGGCCAATTCCGTGTAAGCCGGGCAAACCTCGATGACGCCCGTGATCGCAGCTTGGCTAATGGCCTTTGCCATGGCGTGCACCCGGCGGTTAATTTCCGGAGCGATGCCATCCCCAAATCTTATGAGAACAGCCGAATCTCCAAAAGGTATGGTGATCCGGCCATTATTGGCGTCAAACACGCTATTGCTTTGGTTTTGGCTACGATTGCTCATCGTTTATCCCTGCCCAGCGCTTTTCCTGGCATCACGCTTACGCAGCACTTCATAAATCAACAGCCCGGCAGCTACCGAAGCATTTAGTGAACCCACCTGGCCGCGCATCGGTATGGCCGCCAGAAAATCGCAATGCTCACGAACCATCCGGCTGAGCCCTTTCCCTTCACTACCAATTACCAGACAGACTGCGCCCGCGAAATCAACCGTGCGGTAGTCTGGCCCATTCATATCTGCTCCAATAATCCACAATCCCTTTTCCTTCAATTCTTCAATCGTGCGGTTGAGATTCGTAACGCGCGCCACCGGCAGATATTCGGAAGCACCGGCGGAAGTTTTGACTGCGGCCGGGGTCAGCCCGACCGAACGCCGCTCCGGAATTATGACGCCATGAGCCGCCGCTGCTTCAGCTGTACGGATAATGGCACCCAAATTGCGGGGATCCTCGAGACCGTCAAGCATCAGAATGAAAGGCGGTTCCCCTTTTTCGGCAGCAACCGCCAAAATTTGATCAAGCGTGGCATATGCTCTGGCTGCCATTGCGGCAACAACGCCTTGATGCCCCGAATCCGGAGCCATTTTATCCAAAACGGCGGGTGTCACTTCGCTGACAGGAATCCGCCGCGCATGCGCCAATGACAGTAAATCTTCCAGCCCGCGCCGATTACCGGCAGCAACATACAGTTTGTTCAGCGGACTTCCGGCTCGCAAGGCTTCCATAACAGGCTTGCGCCCGGCAATATATTCTTCGCTCATGGATCCACCTCAATTTTCCCACTTAATCTACGAGTCTACACATTGCCCACTCAATCTACCGTGTTTACACCAATCTGCCGCATCCATGGGATCCTTCCCGACAGACTCCTTCTGTCTCGCAAGACGGACCCGCCTTTTCAAATAGGAGCGGAGCCACTGTTTTAACCAAGGTGAGCATTTTCAAGGCCAAGTCACGGATTTCCCACTGCGCCCGCTGACAGGTACGGTGCGCAAAAAAGTTCAACAGGCCATGCGCATTCATAGTAATAACAATCTTTGTCTCGCAGGCATTCGGCAGGACATAACGGGCATCCTCACGCGGAATACCCATCGCTGACAAGCGCTCGTAAGCGGCAGCCGTTTCAGCCATGACCCGCTCAAATTCCGCCAGTGCCCCTGGTACTTCGGCAATGGTAGGCGGTATGATAAATGCAAAGTTCTTCTCACTGACATAGCGCTGGGATTGCTGCGAATAGGAAGCGATCCGGTGTCTGACCAGTTGGTGCGTTAGTGACCGGCTGACGCCTTCCACGGCAAATGTAAAGGAGGCGTGTTCAAACGGCGACCAGTGTCCGGAATCAGATAAACGCCGGATCAACCGTTCTACATCCGGGCGTTCCATGCGTTCCTGAAGCTGCTGAGCACCAATAGCAGCATAGCATAACCGTGCAGCTGCAGCCACCGTCAGTTCCGGCTCAGGCGTATACGCGATTAGATCACATCTCATCTTGACCGTTAGCCTCCTTAAGAGCGGCGCACAGCAGAGTTTGCAGCCGCTCGGTACGACCGCACAAATGTAAATACCCCAGCACCGCTTCGAAAGCCGTACTATGCCTGTACTCCAAAACATCCGCACTGCGCGGATGCGTGGAGGACTTGGCATTACGGGCCCGGCGCCATACATCATGCTCATCCGGCTCCAAAATGGGCTCAATAGCATGAGCCATGCGTGCCTGGGAAGAGGCGCGCACTAGTTCAACTGTATGACGGTGCAATTCCTTGAGCGGGCCGTTCATCTCTGTTGCTGTTAGTGTCCTGACATGCAATTCAAAAACCGCGTCCCCGACATACGCCAGTACCAATGGCGCCATTGCAGATGGATCGACGCCCCTGTTTTCATCATCTAGTAATCCCATTGCCAACCTCGTTTCTCAAACCGACTTCCTTCTCAAGCCTTCTTCCAGCGTACACCCTGCGGAGTATCTTCCAAGACAATGCCTTTGGCACGCAGCTCATCACGGATTTGATCAGCTAGTGCCCAGTCCCGACTGGCTTTGGCCTGTTGCCGCCTGGCAATTTGATCTGCAACATAAGATGCCAATTCAGCGTCCACTGCCTCTTCAAAATCAAACAAACCTAAAATTCCACCCAGCTCGCGCAAGAGAGCGGCGGCTTTGGCTACAGAATCAACGTTCCCGGCTGTACGCTCAAAATCCTCCTCAATAGTCAATCGGTTAATCTCTCTGACCATATTATAAAGTGATGCTAAGGCAACCGGTGTGTTAAAGTCGTCTTCCATTGCTGCGATGAACTCTCTCTTGGCCGTCTGAAGTAGGTCGTCAAATGATACCGCCGCCTTCGCTTTCGCTTCACCTATCCCAGTAGAGTCCATCTGGGCGACCGGACCGGCTTTGACCAGTTCTTCCATGGCCATCAGCGCTGTTTCTAGACGTTCCAGGCCTTTAGCAGCCGCAGTCAGCTCTTCCGCACCAAAGTTCAGAGGCGAACGATAATGCGCTGTAACGATAAAGAACCGGATCACCTTGGCGGGATATTTCCCAAGCAATTCTCTGACCGTGAGAACATTCCCCAGCGATTTGGACATTTTCTCGCGATCAATCACCAAAAAGGCGTTATGCATCCAATAGCGCGCCAGTGGCTGACCTGTAAAGCCTTCTGATTGGGCGATCTCATTCTCATGGTGCGGAAATATCAAATCTTCTCCACCACCATGAATATCAAAAGTGCTGCCCAGGTATTTCAGAGACATGGCCGAGCATTCAATATGCCAGCCCGGACGTCCAGGACCCCATGGGGAATCCCAAGCCGGTTCGCCCGGTTTGGCAGACTTCCAGACCGCAAAATCCATGGGATGCCGCTTGCGCGCATCTACTTCGATGCGGGCACCGGCCTGCATATCCTCGAGCGAACGACCGGAAAGCTTGCCGTATCCCGGGAAGCTCTCGACAGCATAGTAGACATCGCCGTCCACTACATAGGCATGCCCTTTCTCGACCAGACCCTTAACCATATCGAGAATCTCCGGGATGTGTTCGCTGACTTTCGGAACGATATCCGGCATTTCAATTTTCAGGGCCTGCAGATCCTTAAAATATTCGCCCGCGAACTCGGCCGAAATGTCCAATGCTGGACGACCAGTTTGCATGGACTTGGCAATAATCCTATCATCCACATCAGTAATATTCTGCACGAAAACAGTCTTGTAACCCATATAGCGTAGAAAACGCCTGATGACATCCCAAACTAGCGGCGGACGAGCATTACCAATATGGGCATAGCTATATGGGGTGATGCCGCAGACATAGGCACTAACCACCCCTTTTTCACGCGGGATGAATTCCTCTTTCTTATTGGATGCGGTATTGTAGACCCAAATACTCATTAAAAATCCCCCATATCACTCTTAGTTTAACTCCAGCGTAGTAGTAGTAATAGTATATTTCCAAAGTCGGAAAAAGAAAAAGGCCATCCGTTCAGAGACGGATAGGCCGTGGTCCCACTCTGATTGAAGGCATAAGCCTTCCACTTGTCAGCCTGTGCAGCTTCCAGGGCGCTAACGGGCCCACCCGAAAGGGTTTCAGCCCCACTGGGCTTTCTTCCCTCCTGCTCCGAGTCCGCATTTCGCATACCATCCCCTGACACAGCCGCTCTCAGCCGCTGGCGGCCACTCTCTGAGCCGGTAATGGCAGCTACTTGATCCTCATCATCACAATGCCATATTACTAACATTATAATCAACCCACTGCGGCACGTCAAGGAGGAGACAAGGGACACAGGGGGACGGTTCTTTTGTGTCATTTTATTGCTTCTCTGCCACGATGACACAAAAGAACCGTCCCCCTGTGTCCCTGCGCCCGCGCCTACCCAAGTGTCGCGCACAGAGCAGGAGATTCATGCAAAAAGATCGAACCGTTCTAAAGAGCAAACAAGATCGGAGGTTGTGTTTTATGAAAATTGCGCTGTTGGCTTTTTATTCGGGATTGCAGGCTTCGGAATCCCAAGTGCGCCTGTCGGCGTCTCTTTCCGATGAAATTGCCGGCATACCCGGATGGTCTGCAGTTGTTCTTAATGAGACTTCCCAGAAAGTGGCCGCCTTTAACGATCCGGACACGGTCCCGGTCATCCTCTCGCTCAGCGGCGGCATTGAGGGCGAAGTGTTGTCTTGTCTCGAGCAAGCCCAGCAAAGCAGCTACCTCAAGAGCACGAAACTGCCCATTATCATTTTAGCCCATCCACATGCCAACTCGTTGCCCGCTTCACTGGAAATCCTTGCACGCCTAAACCAAATGGGTCGGCCGGGGCGGATCATTTTTACGTCAGCCGGTTATCTGGACGAACTCCAAATCGCCTGCCGCGTTCTGGAAACGCATCGCACACTCGCCCATAGCCGAATTGGCGTGATTGGCACGCCCTCTGACTGGTTGGTGGCCAGCATCCCGGATGCCCAGACCGTCCGCTCGGTTTGGGGTCCAGAGTTGGTGGAAATTCCTATCGCGCGCCTGATAGAACTGTACCACCAATCCTCAGAGATCGAGGCCACCAAAGCAGCGGATGCTTTTGCCAAAAATGCGACGGCATGCTTAGAGCCGGATCGTGCCACTCTGATTGGTGCTGCCAAGATCTACCTGGCGCTCCAAAGCATTGTTGCGGAATACCAGTTAGCGGCACTGACCATCCGCTGCTTCGATTTGCTGTCCGCTCCCAAAAACACTGGTTGTTTCGCATTGGCACAGCTGAATAGCGCCGGCATAACCGCCTCGTGCGAAGGCGATATTCCTGCACTACTAACCATGATGCTGATCAAAGGGCTGTCGGGCCAACCGGCCTTTATGGCCAACCCGTCTGCCATTAATGCTTTAACTGGCGAAATGATCGCTGCGCATTGCACCATCCCGATCACGATGATTAATAAATACACGATCCGCTCCCACTTTGAATCCGGTATTGGTGCCGCTATCCAAGGCGACTTTCCCCCTGGTCCGGTAACGGTTGCCCGCATCGGCGGGAAGGACTTGACCGCCCTCTTTGTTGCGGAAGGACAAGCCGCCACCGTTAGCAATCCCCAGGAGAATTTATGCCGTACACAGGTCAAGCTGACCATCGCTCCTGAAAAGGCGCGACAGATGTTGGAAAAGCCCCTTGGAAACCATCACATTCTGGCTTCCGGAGCTTTGCGGGAGTCAATCGAGTTCTATTATCGTTCTTTAATAAGCCGGTGAAAGACGGAGAGCGGCACGCCACACGCGGCGTGCCGCCCCATATTCTCTATTCCTGCACCCGGCACAGACTGGCCACTGCCTGAGCAGTAATGCCTTCGCCGCGTCCCTCAAAGCCCAGCCCTTCGGTTGTCTTGCCCTTAATCCCGATCTGTCGCGGACTGATGCCCAAAATTCCGGCAATGTTCTCTTTTATTGCATCTGCATAGGAACTAATGCGCGGCTGCTGCGTAATGACTACCGCATCTATGTTCACAAGGGAGTAACCTTCTTTGGAGACTAACAGACCTGTTTCCCTAAGCAGTTCTGTACTGCGTATGTCTTTAAACTTGGGATCAGTGTCCGGAAACTGGTTGCCGATATCGTCCAGACCGGCCGCTCCCAGCAACGCATCGATCATGGCATGTAAAAGTACATCGGCGTCAGAATGACCCTGCAATCCCAGATGAGAAGGGACCTGGATCCCTCCCAGAAACAATGGCCTACCTTCCTGAAAAGCATGCACATCGTAACCAATCCCCACTCTGAATATGACCGGATTCGCAATACGGTCAACATGGGACTGATCCATCACCAATTCCCCCTTAATACTGTCAAGATAGGCTTTCGCGACCACCAAATCCTCGGGCGTAGTGACTTTAATATTATGATAATCGCCTTCAAATACGGCGACTTGTATTCCAATCCGCTCTGCCAGTGACGCATCATCGGTGCCCTGATATCCGTCATGACGGGCCTGCCAATGGGCCTGCTGCAATGCTCTAAACCTGAAACTCTGAGGCGTCTGTACCGCCCACAGTTGATCACGCTCCACTGTTTCAAGCACAATCCCGTCCCGAACCTTTTTGACTGTTTCTTTGACGGGAACGCCCGGCACGGCCACCTGATGATCACTCAGCTGCTCCAGACAGCGATCAATGATCGCCCTTGTTACCAGCGGTCTGGCCCCGTCATGGATCAAAACTCTATCGTCGGGCCCCAAACCAAATCTGCTCAAGTACTGAACGGCATTAGCAACGGAATCCTGGCGCTCTGCCCCACCTTCTATAGCATCCCGGATTTTTCCACCGCCGAGATCGGCACCCTGACATAGTTCCCGGATTTCCTCCAGGTCTTCTTTTCTAGCCACGACTAATATGTCGGTCACTTGAGGATGTTTGCTGAATACTGCCAGCGACCACTCCAGAATTGGCCGTCCCGCCAGCTTGAGTAACACCTTATTGCGCCCGCTCCCTCGCCGGCTTCCTCGCCCGCACCGGCTCCCCATGCGTTTTCCCGAGCCGCCTCCCAAAATGATTGCCACTGTGCGCATTACCAAACCTCCAGAAAGCAATGCCAATTGCTATTACCATTTTGCGTTTATATACGCTTTCCCGCTTAAGCTAATTTTCGCCCAACTCTGTAAATCCCCTATATAAACCCAAAAAATAATGGTGTGCGCGCGCCTGCTCTCCATAATGAAAATCCGCACAAATAAAAACCGGCCTGCTCTAATGCAAGGCCGGATTATTCCATTGGGGTTATGCATCGTTGAATGGCTACGCTGTCGCCTGCGGTAGTTGATCAGTTCAGTTCTGCCGTCATCCACGGGCAACGGCATGAATATGTTCTGCTTGCTTCGGTTTGGCGAAAATCATTCGCCCGGCAGCCGTCTGTAAAACGCTCGTGACCAGGACACTAATGGTTTCTCCCATATACTGGCGTCCACTATCAACAACAATCATCGTACCGTCTTCGAGATAGGCTACCCCCTGACCAAGTTCTTTACCGTCCTTGATCACATGAACAACCATTTCCTCACCTGGAAGAACGATCGGTTTTACGGCGTTAGACAATTCATTAATGTTAAGCACGTGCACACCATACAATTCCGCGACTTTGTTCAGGTTAAAGTCATTGGTGATGACTTTGGCGTCAAGCAGTTTCGCCAATCGCACGAGCTTGGTATCCACATCCGACAGATCGTCAAAATCCTTTTCATAAATCCGGATGTTGACTTCATCCTCTTTTTGCATGCGGTTGAGGATATCAAGGCCCCGGCGTCCGCGATTACGCTTTAACGCATCCGATGAATCGGCAATACGTTGCAGTTCCGCCAGGACAAAACTTGGAATAATAAGTATGCCTTCAATAAATCCACTATGACAAATATCGGCAATCCTGCCGTCTATGATGGCGCTGGTGTCAACCACCTTGTAAGAAAGTTTTCCCTGATTGCGAGTACGTATCGCTGTTCCTCCAGAGCTCGGTCGTTCCTGATGCTTCGAAAAACTGCCAAAGAAGCCGAACAAATCGTCCCTCTTTTTGGCAGCAGTCGCAGCACAAAGGCTTCCCGAAAAAAGCATCGCAAAGATCGCAAAATAACGACCAAACCCAGTCCCATAGAACGGTATACAAAGGAGCAGCGCTACTACCACACCAAAAACGAAGCCCAGAGATCCGGCTAGCAGGTCAGATCCTGACGTTTTCTGCAGCCCATTCTCTAAAATGCCATTAAGAGTTTTGAGAGAAACATGCCCCAGTACAGTGGCAAAGATTGCGCTTACCAGAGGTACCAACACATAATGCCAAGTCTGTGGATTGGGAACAGCCGAGTAAACGCCATAATACCCTACCCCCCCGCCGGCAATAAAGAACAGCGATTTCACAAATTTATCGAACACGATCTCACTTCACCTCCTTTCCCAGCATCCCCTATTTAGCATCGTGATATGCAAATTAACTCGCATTTGGTAATGATAAACAAGACCGGGACAATCCGCTCCATCATGTAAACAGAGACGTGATATGCTCCTCGATCTCTTCAACCGATAAGTCTTTAATCAGCGAAATTTCGCTGAACAGAATCTGCTTGGCGCTTTCCAGCATTTTTCTTTCACCAGTTGACAAACCCTTCTCCTGATCACGCGCAGCCAAATTACGGACAACCTCGGCAACTTCAAAAATGTCTCCGCTGCGAATTTTATCCATGTTTGCGCGGTATCTCTTGTTCCAGTTGGTCGACATTTTGCTGGTTTGTCCTTGCAATACAGCAATCACTTCATCAATTGTTGATTCATCAACAACCTGACGCAGCCCGACTTCACTATTGAGCGGGATCATCACTTTCATGCTGCCATTCGGTATTCTCATGATATAGTATTTCTGCTTTTCTCCGAGTACTTCTTTTTCTTCGATTGCCTCAATAACTCCGGCACCATGCAATGGATAAACTACTTTTTCGCCCACTTCAAACATGGTGACTCACCCCCTAACGAAGGGCAGATAATACTTCTTTTATATTAACATTTATCCGGGCGCTAGTCAATAAACGGACTATTCTAACAAATGTCTCTGTGTTTGTCAATAGCCATTTCCTCCCTGACGCAATTCTGCTGCGGGTCGGAAATCTGTTCCATTCAGGCCATCCGCCTGCGGCCGACTATTGAAAGGCTTGACATGACAGGTCTCCAAAAGTATAATTGGACTTGACTGAAAGCTGTGGAGGTGGATATCGTTGGAACAAACAGAATACGATGTTTTCCAGGAAATTGTTACTAAACATCTTGTTCGACATCGCAGTATTTTGGATGTCCTTTCCAAATTTCAGGAATCATCTGCGCGGGTAAACCGCGCCGTGTCCAAGGCTGTGACCGAATGCGGTTGTTTGCAAATAAACGCCTCACGTCAGCAGGCGCCTAACAATATTGATTTTCGTGAGCTGAAAGATCACATGGCCAGTCATCTTGAGGGCGAGTTATGCGAAAACTGCCGGGAGGTATTAGAAGCGGAAGTTGGACGAACTCTTTTCTACCTCGCCGCTGTTTGCGATTTAAATAACTTGAGTCTGCAGGATATTATGACTAAGGAGTGTCAAAAAATTTCCGCTCTCGGACCCTTTAACCTGACTTGATGAGACGATTCCCAAACGGCTGCCCCAAAACTGAGGCGGCCGTTTTTTACATATAAAAACGGTCCAGATTCACACTGGCCTGTTCCCTCAAACGCTTCAACCCATTGCGAATGGCTTTGGCGCGTACCTCGCCAATTCCCTCAACATCATCAAGGCTTTCAATGCTGGCATTAAAAATGTTCTGAAAGCTGCTGAATTTCTCAACCAGATTTGAAATGACCGGCAATGGCACCCGCGGTATTTTGCGCAGAATTCGGTAACCGCGCGGGGCAACCTGAGTATCCGGGTTGATATTGGCGACTGTGAACCCCAACGTCTTGGCAATCAAATTCATGTCCAGCAAATCCTCCGAAGACCAGTTCTGCAGGTGCCTCTTTATTTCCGCAATACATTTTTCATCGTTATTGACGGCATAATCCCTAATCACAAGATGTCCTTCGTCCTCAATATCCGACATCAGTTCATCCAGCTGCATTTCAATCAGGCGGCCTTCCGTTCCCAGTTCGTAAACATACCATTGGATTTCTTTGGCAACATGTGAAACCATTTCCGCCCGACGGATTGCATTGGTGACCTCCGCCAAGGTGACCATGTTTTCGAATTCCAGTGCCGTTAGTAAGCCCAGCGCTTCATCCAATACGCTGCGGTATTTCTGTAGTGTCTGCAGTGCCTGATTGGCTTTGGCCATGACAACGCTGAAATCACGCACCACATAACGCATATTCCCTTTATAAAGGGTAATGACATTGCGGCGCTGTGAAATGGCAATGACCAGTTCCCCGGTTTGAATAGCGACTCTTTCCGCAGTTCTATGACGGGTGCCTGTTTCGGATGTAGGGATACTGGTGTTCGGAGCCAGTTGGGCATTAGCATAGACTATTTTTGTGGCATCGCTGCTGATAACCATCGCGCCATCCATTTTGGCCAGTTCATAAAGACTGGAAGGATCCAGATCAGAGTCCAGCCGGAATCCCCCGTCGACAAGTTCGAGAACTTCCGGGGTATCTCCCACGACCAATAAAGCACCTGTCCGGGCGCGGAGTATGTTTTCTAATCCTTCATAAAGCGTTGTTCCAGGAGCTATCAGCTTGATTGTTTTGATAAAAATATCATCAGCCCAGCCCTCAGGCATAATAACACCTCCGCTTAATTATTTTGGGCAAATGGGCGCGGGCATTTTCCGAATCCGCCGCATGGTTTCATTCTGTCAAAAGTTCCGCCAATGCTTCCATTACCGTCCCTACAGCGGCAACTTTAATCGCTGTCCCAGCTGCCTTTTGGGCCTCTCCCAAATTACTATTCGGAACCACCACTTTCTTAAAACCGAGACGGACTGCTTCGCGCGTTCTTATTTCCGCCTTGGACACTCCCCGTACTTCGCCGGAAAGTCCTATTTCGCCAAACCCGGCAGTTCCATGCGGGATCGGCCGATCCCTCAGGCTCGACGCAATGGCACCCATGATCCCGATGTCAGCCGCCGGTTCAGACAGACGAAACCCGCCAATGGCCTGCACATAAACATCCACGTTGCCGGCCCCCAGGTGTAGCCGTTTCTCCAGTACGGCCAGCATCACAGCCGTACGGTTCGGATCAACCCCCGTGCTTAATCGGCGCGGGTAACCGCCGGTAGTATTGGGCGCCGCCAAAGCCTGGATCTCCACCAGGATCGGCCGTGTGCCTTCCATGGCGACCACTACGGCCGAACCGGCCACATCAAGTGCCCGACCCGACAAAAACAATTCTGAGGGGTTGGTCAGTTCACGCATACCGCGATCAGTCATTTCGAACAGTGCGATTTCATTGGTGGATCCGAAGCGGTTCTTGAAAGCCCGCAAAACTCGATAGCTAAACTGCGCTTCGCCTTCAAAATATAGGACTGTATCAACCATATGCTCCAAAATCTTGGGTCCAGCCAAGGATCCGCTCTTCGTGATATGACCGATCAGCACCACCGGAATGCCAGTTTCCTTGGCAAACTGCATCAAGCTTCCTGCGCAGGCCCGTACCTGCACGATGCTGCCTGGCAGTCCCGCTGCATCAGGGGCAGTCAGCGTCTGAACGGAGTCTACGATTAGCAGCGCTGGACGCTTCTCAACCGCCAAATTGACGACTTCAGATACGTCGGTTCCGGTCAGGATGAATAAGTTTTCTTTCAAAGCGCTCAGCCGCTCGGCTCGCAAACGCAGCTGCGCAGCTGATTCTTCGCCAGAAACATAAATCACCGGCTGATCCAGTCCGGCAGCAACCTGCATCAGCAGTGTGGATTTTCCTATGCCTGGCTCTCCACCAACCAACACCAATGATCCGGGAACAAATCCACCGCCAAGCACTCGCTCAAGTTCTGGCAAACCAACTGTGATGCGTTCAAAATGCTCCGCTGCAATATCGGTAATGCTCTGCAAACGGCCACCCTTGTTAGCGGTTGCGGTTGC
>ENA-UOOE01001476-UOOE01001476.1-fermentation-metagenome-genome-assembly--contig:-NODE-1476-length-19763-cov-22.888827_pt1 | contig 19763 bp, 12 predicted proteins | sample MGYA00245776_ERZ724021 | MGnify/ENA primary metagenome ERZ724021 (study PRJEB28704, sample SAMN03018321) | fermentation metagenome | biome: anthropogenic terrestrial biome; feature: soil... | reverse complement strand
AGATAAATTGAAATCGTCGCACCCCAAAAGACGCTACAACCATCTAATATTCAATGATTTCAAAGAGCTTTTGCGAATTTTTAGTGGACACTAATGCGACTATATAATACTTTAAAGATGAAATTCGCTTTGTGACTGACATGAGAAATAAGATAAAAGGCAGAGAGTCCACCTAGCAAGATTTAGTACTCCCTATTCTCTGTACCGATTAAGCTGGATTTTTAACTAAAATATTTTATGTAAATTATTGAATTCTAATCAGTTAATTGAATATTCACCGAAATATTGTTACAAAATAATAACAATAAATATCATTTAATCATGTATAAATATCATTTAATATAGTTAATTTAGATTTTTTCGGATGTAAATTTGCATATATCAAGTAGCTATAATGTGAAAAACAGTTAATATCAACTAAAGCTACTTTTAAGTAATTTTAATAAATGTAGTTTTAATTATCATGAATTAATGTTCTCAATTTCCTAAATTCTCTTATACAATAGAGTTTTTTTATAAACGAAATAATATTTAATTAATTAAATATTTCAATATGTAACTTGTTTTGCAATAATTATTACTAAAAGCGAACTTAATATATTGAACACACAGGTTTAAATCTGTGTTAAAAATTAAATATAAAAATTACCTCTAAACAGATGAAAAATGAAAAAATGGAATTCACAAAATTTTAAAAAAGAGATAATATTCACTTTTTTGTGGATATTATCGTTTGGCTTATTTGCACAAAGTATTACAGTGAAAGGTTCTGTAACTAATGCAAACAATGAACCGATTATTGGGGCGACCATAAGAGACATGAGGAATGTTTCAACTGGAACGGTTACCGATATCGATGGAAATTACATATTGAATAATATTGCTTCAAATGCAACATTAGAAGTATCCTATGTTGGGATGATAACCCAAACTATCAATGTGAATGGACGAAATACTATCAATATTGTAATGAAAGAAGACACCGAATTACTCGATGAAGTAGTGGTTGTAGGTTATGGAACTCAAAAAAGGGTAAATCTTACCGGATCGGTTGCAACTCTCAGTTCAGACAAACTCACAGTCGCTCCTGTTGCAAGTACATCAAACGCATTAGCAGGAAAATTACCCGGGCTTATTACAAAGCAAGACAGAGGTTTACCTGGATCGGATGCTTCGACATTGAGTATTAGGGGTTTTGGAAGCCCACTTATAATTGTAGACGGAATTGAAACATCGTTTAATAACATAGATGCTACAGAAATTGAATCAATTTCAATATTAAAAGATGCATCAGCTGCAATTTATGGTTCAAGAGCTGGAAATGGAGTTATTCTGATTACCACTAAAAGAGGTGTATCAAGTAAACCAACATTTACACTTCAAAGCAGTTATACTCTACAAGGAGCAACATATCTTCCCAAACTGGCTAGTTCTGGGCAAATGGCGGAATTGATCAGGGAAGCTCATTTAAATTCAGGCAACCCAGAAGCAACAGCAAGGTTTACTCAAGAAGAAGTAGACAAGTTCTACGCTGGAACCGATCCTGATTACCCAAACACAGACTGGTTTCATATTGCTGCACGCGATTGGGCTCCACAGCATCAGCATAATTTATCAGTAAGAGGCGGAAGTGAACAAATCAAATATTATGGATTTTTTGGATATTTAGATCAGCTATCCATGTTTAAAAATAATGGAGGTGAATATCAAAGATACAACGTACGTTCTAATATCGATGCCAAAATATCAGAAAGACTAACTGCTCAAATTGATCTTTCAACGATAATTGAAGATAGAGATTTTCCCTGGAGAGGGGATGAGAGTGCTAATTCCGTTTGGGATGAATATTGGAATTCGGAACCTTTTTGGTCGGCTGAACTACCCGACAAAACAAAGATTCCGCAAGCGGGTTCAGGTGGAGCAGTTGGAATACACGCTATCACAAATAGCGAGATAAGCGGATATAGAAGAACAAAAGGTCAAAATGTCAAAGGAAGTCTTGGTTTAAATTATTATTTCCCTATAGACGGACTATATGCAAGAGGTTTCTTTAATTATGATAGAAGTTATAGTTTTTTTAAAATGTGGGACTGGTTAGTGGACAGTTGGTCTTACAATTATTCGAATGATACTTACACTCAACGCACGACACAAAGTAACCGAGGTTTAACTTATCAAGACAGTAAAAGTCGTACCATCACTGGACAGGTTTCTTTAAATTATGAACGATTGTTTAACGAAACACATCGTATCTCTGCTTTAGCTTTAATGGAAATCATAGACTATCAAAGTGATTGGCTGTCTGCTTTTAGAGATGGACAAAAAACATTCGCTTTAGATTATTTATTTGCAGGCTCTTTAGCTAATCAAAGAGCAAATGATGGTGCTTCAGAAATGGGACGAACCAGTTTTGTTGGACGTGTTAATTATGACTATAAATCAAAGTATCTACTGGAAAGCACTTTACGCATAGATAAGTCGGCAAAATTTGATCCTGCACATCGAACTGGCGTTTTTCCTAGTATATCTTTGGGATGGAGAATTTCTGAGGAAGACGTCATAAAAAACAATTTGTCCTCTTTGGAAAATCTAAAACTTAGAGCTAGTTATAGTCAAATGGGAAATGATGCTGTTGGAAATTTTCAATACCTTTCAGGTTATAGATATGGAGATACATATCTGATAGGATCTAATGCTACAGCAGGCTTGATTGTGACAGGACTCGCAAATCCATTGTTGACATGGGAAAAAATGACGATTTATAATCTTGGTATCGATTTCGAACTTACAAAAAGAATATTGTATGGAGAATTCGATGCTTTTTATCGGGAACGTGACGGAATACCCGGGCAACGTACTGTATCCCTGCCTACAACATTTGGTGCAAATTTGCCAACAGAAAATCTAAACAATATAAATACTCGCGGTTTTGAATTTTTGCTGGGCAACCGAGGAAAAATAAATGAATTTAATTGGGATATTAGTGCAAACATTGCTTGGGCAAGGTCAAAATGGGGATTTTATGATGAGCCTGAATATGAAGACCCGGATCAAATTAGATTATACAAAAGGACGGGAAAATGGACAGATATAAATTATGGTTATAAGTCTGATGGATTATTTACATCACAAGAAGAAATTGACGCACTTGATTACGTTTATAACGAAACTCAAGGAAACGTTTCAATTAAACCCGGAGATGTTCGTTATTTAGATACAAATAAAGATGGGTTATTAAATTGGAGAGATCAAGTTGAAATTGGTAAAGGTACCATGCCTCATTGGACCGGCGGTCTCAATATGATTTTTAATTATAAAAACTTTGATTTACAAGCTTTATTTCAGGGTGCTTTTGGTTTTAATCAACTGATCAATTTAAGGCCTGGACCAAATTATACAGTTTTAGTCTATAATGAACGCTGGACCCCCGAAAATAACAAGCGTGACGGATTATTAGAAAGACTGGGTGGAGCAAATTCCAATACTTGGTATTCTGATTTTAGATTAAAGAAATCTGATTACCTTCGTTTAAAAACTCTGTCATTAGGTTACAGTTTACCGAGTTCTTTAATTAAAAGAATTGGAATCAATGATATGAGATTATACCTTGCCGGCACAAACCTTCTGACTTTTAGCGGCTTAAATAAATATACCATAGATCCTGAGGGACAAAGTGGTAATACTGGAAAATATTATCCCCAGATGCGGACAATTTCTTTAGGTCTAAACATATCATTTTAAAAATTAACAAATTATGAAAAAAATAAGTATAATATTAATAGTAATCATTGCATTTATTTTTAATTCATGCGAAGATGTACTAGACAAAAAACCGCTTGATATCATAACAGATGCTACGTTATGGTCAGAACCGGTATTAATAGATGATTATTTAAACATCTGTTATGCTGAGATGAGATTCTACTTTGAGATGCCCTACGGTCAAGACATTAACTTTCTCGTGGATAATAGAGCATTAGATGCTGTTACAATCTCAGATGAAGCACATCCGGCATGGACTGGAGGTCCAAAATCTCACTGGATTAACATTAATGGAGGTGTCATGGATTGGTGGGGATATGCAACCGTAAGAAGACTGAATGTTTTTATTGACAAATTGGAAAATTTGGAAAATACGAATTTTAGTGAAAGTTATAAAAAACAGAGAATTGCCGAAGCTCGTTTCCTCAGAGCAGTTGCATATTTTGATATGGTAAAGCGTTACGGTGGAATTCCTTTGATAACGCGTGCTCAGGAATTGACCGATAGTGAAGAAGAACTATACAGAAAAAGAGATAAAGAAGAAGATATTTACAATTTTATTTTATCGGAAATAGATGTAGCTATTCCTGATTTACAGGAAAAATTTGGAGACGGTCGAGCAACCAAATTTGCAGCTCTTGCATTAAAAAGTCGTGCATCCATGTACGCAGCAAGTATTGCACAGTGGGGAAAAGTTGAATTAGATGGAGTTATAGGAATTCCCTCAAATAAAGCACAAGGTTATTGGCAAATTTCGTATGATGCATCCAAAGAAATAATGAATAGCGGGAAATTTTCTTTGTATAACGTTCATGCTGATAAAGCACAGAATTTCCGAAGTCTTTTTTTGGATGAAAATAATAGTGAAGTTATATTTTCGCAGCGGTTTAATGGTATAACAGGAAAAGGTCATATTTATGACATGATGAATGTACCAAAGAGCTATCATGTATGGGGAGGTGGACAACACATATCTCTTTATTTAGAAATGGTTGAATCTTTTGAGAACATTGATGGTACACCGGGAGTGTTTGATAGAAATAAAATAGCTGCAGGACATTTGTGGACAGTTGATGAGTTGTTCGGTAAAAAAGATCCCCGGTTTAAAGCTTCTGTTTATACTCAAGGAACTCCTTGGGTACATACCAAAGGCGCATTTTTCTTAGACTATCATAATGGGATTGAATTACCTACGGGAGAATTATTAACTTCTGGCTCATATAAAGGTATTCTCGCACGATCGCAGGAATCCAGTGCTCTTACACCTTTTGGAGCTTTAAAATATTTAGACGAAAGCAGGGCGATTGTTCATGAAAGGCACTATTCTTCGACTGATTATATAGTATTTAGACTAGGAGAGATATATCTGAATTATGCGGAAGCATCCATGGAATTGGGTAAAGATGGAGATGCTTTATGGGCTGTTAACGAAATCAGGAAAAGGGCTGGAATGCCAGAACTTGCAACTATCACACGAGACAAAGTCCGACAAGAAAGAAAAATAGAATTGGCATTTGAAGGAAATCGTTGGTTTGATCTGCGTAGATGGAGAATTGCCAAAAACGAACTAACTCAGGCTTTTCATGGCTTAAGGATTATTCTCGATGGAGCTTCTATGGTCGAAGGCCAATATGATGTATTGACACAAAAATTTAAAATTGTTATCATTGATAATATTGCAGGAATACCTTCACCTTATTTCGATGAAAAACATTACTATTTACCAATAGGATTGTCTAGGACAACCAATAATAATAATTTAGTTGAAAATCCCGGATATAAATAACCAAAAATTCAAATATTAATATAGATCTATCAAAAAAACAATCAATATGAAAAAAAATCATTCATTATTCATGCTGAATATTCAAAAATATCTTTTTGTATTCGGAATATTTTGTATTGTATTTCAAAATTATATTTCGGCACAAAGTACAATTGACTTTACGAATCCTCCTTCTATTGACGAATTTCTTGGTAACCAACCAATGACGAGAGCGGGGCGTCCTTTTCAAGTTATGGCTATTGTTAGCAATCCTTCAGATGCAATCGTTAATCTGACAGCAACATTAGTGTTACCAAAGGACATAAAGAGCCAGGAAACTGTACGTCAATTAAAACTTAATCCTAAAGAAAAAGTTACTCTGAAATGGACTCTTAATTCTACAACTCCACTTTATGAGGAAGTACAACTTAAGCTTTCAAATAAAGATGAAATTATTGCTGTTAGTAGATTACCAATACGTTTTTTGCCTTCAGTAAAGAAAACTGAAACTGAATACATTCCAGAACCGGTGATTCCTACCAAGAAGAATAAAAAACTTCTAGTAGGAGCACATAACTGTCCACTTTGGGAGTTTGACTCATATAATCTTTGGTCGCAACTAAAAAAACACCCGGAAAGAACACCCGCACTTGGTTTTTATGCACAAGAAAATCCTGAAGTAGCCGATTGGGAAACTAAATGGGCTGCTGAACATGGAGTGGATTTTTTCATCTATTGTTGGTATAGAACAAGTCAAGGCGGGCCAGTACAACAAAAGTTTGGCAGTGCAATACATGAAGCACTCTTCAACTCGAAGTTTCAAGACAAAATTAAATTTACCATTATGTGGGAAAACCAAAGCAAAGGTACTTCTGGAGTTAAAGATGAAAAAGATTTGATGGAAAATTTACTTCCATTCTGGATTGAGAATTACTTTAAAAAACCTAACTATCTTCTTATCGACAATAAACCTGTTTTATATATTTATAGGCCAGAATTTCTTGTAGAAGATCTCGGAAGTATAGAAAATGTTCAGTTAGCTTTCGATAAAATGAGAAAGGCTTGTCAAAAAGCAGGTTTTGACGGACTTTGGTTATTAGGAGAGTATCGTGGATCGGACCCTAAACATCTAGGACTTATGAAGGGTTTAGGCTTAGATTACACTTTTGCTTATTGTTGGCATGTGACTAACAGTCCAAATCCTCCCGAGGCTATTACGTCACAAATGGCACAAATTAAAACGACTCAGGATTTTGGAATAATACCTCAAGTTGTAACGGTTTCACAAGCTTGGAGCGGCTGGAGAGATGAGGGATCAATATGGAAACTGCCTCCAACAGAATTTGAAACCTTGTTGCGTAGAGGAAAAGCTTTTGTTGAACAACTACCGGACGATCAACTTAGCGGACAAATGCTAATACTAGATAACTGGAACGAGTGGGGAGAAGGGCATTATCTTTTACCTTATACAGAGTATGGTTTCGGTTATCTTGATGCAATCCGGAAAGTTTTTACAAACGGTGAAGAAAATCATGTCGATCTAATCCCGGAGGATATTGGCATGGGGCCCTACGAAAATGCTTATAGAGAATATTTAGAGAAAAAAAGGGAGGAAAAGTAATAGTTTAAATTGATGGGACATATCCGAAAAAAAATATTATTTAATTGATTTACTAATAATTGACCTTTTAAATCTATTTTAAATAGATTTAAAAGGTCAATTTCATATATTAAATTATGAAAATAAAAAAAATTACAATTTCTACAGTAATTATCTACTATTCTTTATTTGCCATTAACACAACGTTGAATGCGCAAACAGAAAGGGATCAGCCTAAACAAAAATATGACATAGCCGCATTTGTATGGCCGTCCTATCATCCGGATGATCGAGCGAAAATCTTCTGGCCTGATGGAATTGGTGAATGGCAGACAGTTAAGAATAATAAAGCTAAGTTTACAGGACATGAGCAACCTAGATACCCCTTATGGGGTTACATCAATGAGGCAGATCCTTATGTAGCTGAAATGGAGATTAATGCTGCAGCTGATTATGGTGTAAATGTTTTTATTTTTGACTGGTACTGGTATGATGGAATGCCTTTTCTGGAAGGACATTTAAACGATGGATATCTTCAAGCAAAAAACAACAATCGAGTAAAATTTTACCTGATGTGGGCTAATCATGATGTACCTATGTTGTGGGACAAGCGTAATGCCGGAAAACCCAATGATGCACTAATTTGGAAAGCTGAGGTTGATAGAAAAGAGTTTGAAGTAATATGTAAGAGAGTGATAAATAAATATTTTTCTCACCCTTCTTATTATAAAGTAGATGGAAAACCGTGTTTTATGATTTATGAATTAGGTACTTTAATCAATGGACTTGGAGGAATTGAAGAAACAAAGAAAGCATTGGATTGGTTCCGTAAAGAAGTCAAAAAAGCAGGTTTTAAAGATCTTGATCTTCAAGTTACTCTAAGAAAGAGTGGAGTTAATATAACAGGTGTCGATGGGAATAATTTAGGTAATCATTCTGAAATTATTAAAGAGTTACAATTTGATGGAGTTAGTCATTATCAATTTGTACACTTCACAAATATTGATAGAGATTATAATTTAATTATGGAAGATGTTGGAAAAGAATGGAATTCTTTGGATAAAGAGTTCGATATACCATATTACCCTCATGTTTCAGTAGGCTGGGACAACAACCCGCGTTTTGAAATGTTTAGACCCGGTATAGTAAAGAACAACACTCCTGAAAATTTTAAAAAAGCTCTTGAGAAAGTAAAAGAATATGTTGATGGACACCCAAAACAGGCTCCGCTAATCACTATTAACAGCTGGAATGAATGGACTGAAACAAGCTATATCCAACCCTGCACAATGTACGGATATGGTTATCTTGAAGCTATTAAAAAAGTATTTTTAGGGGACGTTAAAGATGAAAATTAGAATATTAAATTTATTGGTAATTTGTTGCCTTTTATTAATCGGTTGTCAAAAGTCAAAGATAATTTTTTATGATCCCCCTAAATCAGAAAAAATATCAAATGATTTTGAGATGTTTGTAAATAATAAACCTGTATTTGTCTATAAGGCAACAGTATCAAAATTTCCAGTAAACCAAATTTGGCCAGGATATCAGAGACCGAAAGACCAGACTGAATCAGCTTCATTTGTCTATTTTGATTTTGAAGGTGAAGTTACATTGAAAATCATTTCAACTAAAAAAATTAAAACCATAGACATTAGACCTAAAGAATATGGTATTGAGCCGTCAGTGAAAGGGGATATTATTGAATTTAAATTAACAAAGCCATCTCAATTCGTCGTTGAAGTTAACGGATATCATCATGCGCTTCATGTTTTTGCAAACTCTATTGAAGATTATAATATAGACAAGGAAGCACCCAACGTTCAATATTTTGGGCCAGGTGTTCATGATGTAGGTATGATTGATCTTAAGAGTAACGAAACGGTTTATATTGATGGTGGCGCTATAGTTTATGGTGTTATTCAAAGTAAAAACACGAATAATGTCAAGATTTTAGGAAGAGGCATTTTGGATGCTAGTAAAATAGAGCGAGGTAAAGTACCGAATTTAATTTCATTAGAAAAGGTAAAAAATGCGACCATAAGCGGAATTACTCTCAGAGATGCTCATCAGTGGGCTGTGGTAACAACAAACTGCGATAGCATTGAAATTGATAACATAAAATTAATAGGCTTCTGGCGTTACAATTCTGATGGAATCGACATTGTTAATAGTAAGAATATTTCTGTTAGTAATTCATTCATCCGATCTTTTGATGATAATATAGCGATCAAAGGATTGAACAGTGCATACAACGAAAACTATAAAAATATTGAAAATATTCTTATAGATAAGTGTGTACTCTGGAATGATTGGGGACGAGCGCTTGAGATCGGAGCCGAAACTGTCGCAGACACTGTAAAGGACATAACTTTCTCTAATTGCCAAATAGTCCACTTTACGGCAATCGCAATGGATATACAAAACTCCGACAAAGGAGTCGTGAAAAATATTAAGTTTAAAAATATATCCATCGAAGACCCAATTTCTGATAGTTTAATGATCGGCAACATGTTCATTAGTCCAAAAGCTTGGGGAAAAATTGCCGTACTTGGTATTTATGGGAGTTTTTATTCTCACGACAGTGCAAGGGGGAATATAAGTAACGTTTTTTATAACAATATTAAATATCATTCTAAAAATATTTTTCCTGTTTTACAATTAGATATTGACTCCTCACATATAGAAAAAAATATGACTTTTGAGAACTACGATACATTTATTAGGGATAATATCTACTTTGGTGATATCGACTTCACTAGTAAGAGTAATGCATTAATGTTTTTATCAGGCTATGATAGTCTACATACTGTACATGATATCTATATTGACAACTTCCTAATTAATGGTGAAAAAGTTACAGATATGAATTTAATTGGACGAAATAAGTTCGTTAAAAACATATTTATGAAGTAGGGTTTAGCAATAATCTTAAATTTTAAAATTTAGCGTATGAAGATTATTTTATCATTTATTATTTCCCTTTTCTGTATATCTTGTAATTCCGATAAAAAAACTAATAAGGAATTAGATAAATTCAATTCTCCAAATGAAGTTTTAATTGGCGCTATAAGGTGGGATGCATGGAGTGGCGGAGAAATAACCCGACAGGTTGAACGTACACTTGGACCAAAAAAATATCATCACCGGCTTCCTTGGTTTTCCAAAATTTTAAATGACAGTACAGTAGTGATGGATGGTAGTCAACAAGAAGTGATGGATAAAGAAATCGAATTTGCTAGTTATTCTGGAATAGACTATTGGGCATTCTTACTTTATCCCGAATCTGAATCAATGAGTTATGCTCTTCAACAATATTTAAAAAGCGACCAAAGAAACAAAATCAATTTTTGCCTTATTTTACATAATGCTTTCGGAGTCAATGAAGAACAATGGCCAAAAGAAAGGGATCGTGCTATTGCACTACTAAAGGAGCCAGGATATCAAAAAGTTTTGGATAATCGTCCATTAGTTTTTGCATTTGGACTTTCATATCAGGGAAAAAACGAGCGTTTTGCTGATTTTTTAAAAACAGCACATAATGAAAACTTAAACCCCTATACAGTTTTTATGGGTTGGAATCCCTTGAACGATTATAAAAATGAATCTCCGCTTGGATTTGATGCAGTTTCTGCATATGCCATGGGCAGCGATGATAGAACATACTCACAACTATGTGAAAGAGTAGAAGAAAATTACTGGATGAATGCTGCCACAGGGCAAGTGCCTTATATACCTCTTATCACTACTGGATGGGATAAAAATCCTCGCAAGGATAATCCTGTTTCTTGGGAGTTGGGAGATAGTTATCATCAACAAGATTTTTTCCCTTCAACAGCCACTCCAGAAGAGATTGCAACTCATCTTGAACGAGGCTTAAATTTTGTAAGAAACAATCCGAAAATCTGCGTCGCAAATACTGTAATTGTATACGCATGGAATGAATATGACGAAGGTGGTTGGCTTTCACCAACACTGGGAAATCAAAACCAGCCAGTTACTGATAGACTAAATGCTATTAAAAGGATTGTAGAATGATTTTATCTTAAAAAATGAACAAAAATAACACCAACTATAAATCAATAAATACAGCATCATGAAGAAGATTACATTATTCATAGTTTTAACTTGTCTTATTATATCTTGTAAATCAGAAAAAAATGGTAAAATTGATTATGATCAAATTACTGTTGCTGCTTATTATTTTCCCAACTACCATACTGATGACCCCAGAAACATAATAAATAAAGGTAAAGGTTGGTCTGAATGGGAATTAGTTAAAACTGCCCGACCACGTTTCCAGAATCATCAACAACCAAAAATTCCAGCATGGGGACATGTGGATGAAAAAGATCCAAAAGTCATGGAACAAAAAATAAAAGCCGCTATTGATAACGGAATTGATTGTTTCATATTTGACTGGTACATGTACGAAGATGGCCCTTATCTGGATAGGTGTCTAAATGAAGGGTTCCTAAAGGCAAAAAATGTAGATAGTATCAAATTTGCTTTAATGTGGGCTAACCATGATTGGGTCGATATACAACCTTATACTCGAGACACGGAACAAAAACTGCTTTATCCTGGCAAAGTATCACCTGAGCGTTTTGATAAAATTTGCGATTTTGTAATTAAAGAATATTTTACTAAACCAAACTACTGGTTTATAGACGGTAAAGCGTATTTTTCTATATATGACGTTCAGAAATTTGTTGAAAGTTTTGGAAGTTTGGAGGCTACTAAAGCTGCAATGGACAGAATGCGAAAAAAAGCAATTGATGCGGGATTAAAAGGCGTTCATTGGAATTTAGTTGCTTGGGGAAATCCTGTTCTTCCCGTAGAAAAGGCCCCATCGGATATTCCCGGTCTAATTCAAACACTGGGTTTTGATTCAGCTACTTCATATGTGTGGATCCACCACACACAACTTCCTGAAACACAAACTGATTACAACTGGGTACGTGATCGCTATTTCTCACACTGGGACAAAGCAAAAGAAGAGTATAATGTCCCTTATTTTCCAAATGTTACTATGGGATGGGACTCAAGTCCTCGTTGTGATCTTAAATCAGAATGGGCAAACGTTGGATATCCTTTCATGAATACAATTGGAAATAATACTCCAGAAAATTTCAAAACTGCTTTACAAATGACAAAAGAAAAACTTTTATCAAATCCAAATGGCCCTCGAATTTTAACCATAAACTGCTGGAACGAATGGACAGAAGGAAGTTATCTAGAACCTGACACTATCCATGGAATGAAATATTTAGAAGCTATTAAAGAAGTTTTTAATACCGATTGATAATATGAATACAAAAACAATAATTGTAACTATTATAATAATTATAATAATCTCATGTACAAGCAAGTATAAGAATGCAACAATTTTGGGGACTCAATGGATAATGCTTGAAATTGATTTTAATAGCACAAATAAATACACTGATTATTTTAATGAAGTTGATTTGGATGTAGTTTTTCGGCACAGTAGCGGAGAAACAGTAAAAATTCCTGCCTTTTGGGATGGAGAAGGAATTTGGAAAGTGCGTTTTGCTCCAACATTGACGGGAATTTGGGAGTATACAACTTTTTGTACTGATAGCACAAATTCTGGGTTGAACAATAAAAAAGGAAAAATTGAAGTTTCTGCTTATGATGGGAATTTAGATATTTATAAGCGAGGTTTTATTAAAACTTTAAGTGGAAAACGGAATTTTGTGTACAATGATAATACATCTTTTTTTTATCTCGGCGATACTCATTGGGGAATGCCTAGAGAATTAATTGATAGTTCAACAGTTTCAGGGTATAAATCACATTTTAAGCATATTGTTGACAAAAGAGTCGAACAAGGATTTACGGTATATCAATCGGAACCAATTGATGCAAAATATGATTTAAGTGATGGATTGACAGATAAGGATTTAGCCGGATTTACAGATTTAGATCGAAGATTTCAATATATAGCTCAAAGTGGTCTAGTACATGCAAACGCTCAACTTTTTTTTGCAAGTGAACTCGGAGCAAATGGCAGTAAATACACTTTAAACTACCTTGAAAAATTGTGTCGTTATTGGGTTGCGCGATATTCATCATTTCCAGTTTTATGGACTACTGCTCAGGAAGTAGATAATGACTTTTATCACGGCAGAATGATAAACGGAAAGGATATGAACCCTTTTTACGATGCTGAAAGAAACCCATGGAAATATATTGCTTCCTTCATTCATAAATATGATCCATACAATCATCCCTTGACAGCACACCAAGAATTTTCATCAGTAAAAGGCGACGGGACGGTAGCCTCAAGTTCTTCTTTTAGAGAAACTCCAGGGCACACTTGGTATGCAGCCCAATGGTCACCTCAAAAAGTAAGTCAACTTGATTTCAGTATACCAAAAGATTTCTGGAATAATGGACAGGAAAAACCTACCGTAAATTATGAAGGACTATATGACCATCTATGGACTAAGGAATTTGGGGCTAGAATGCAGGGTTGGACTGCTTATTTGAATGGTATGTTTGGACATGGTTATGGAGCTATTGATATTTGGCTGTATAACAGCACTTACAACATGGATGTTGAGACCATTAGAGATAATATAACAATAACTGTGGAAGATAAAAAAACAAAATGGAACGAGAGCTTAGAATTTAAATCTGCATATCAAATGGGGTATATGAGAAAATTCTTTGAAACTTTCGATTGGTGGAATTTAGTTCCTAGATTTGATGATGAAAATTGGTTTATTAATGACTCTTCTTTTTATTCTCTTTCAACTGACAAAAATAATCTTTACGTGGCGTATTTTTATAACCCAGATAGAAATACAGGTGTTCTGAATGGACTTGAAAACAAAAAGTACACTATACAATGGTTTAATCCCATTGTTGGAAAGTTTCTAGCTCCTAAAGACGTTTCCATTAAAAATAATAGATATGAAATTGGTGAAAAACCAGATAATAATGATTGGGTATTGCTAGTGAAAAAAATTGAATGAATATTTTTGGATGAACTTAAATCAAATTGGAGAGAACTAAAATAATATTCCTATTTATAATAAAAAATCAATTAAAATAAGTTACAGAATATATTGGTGCCGAAATACTTAATGAAGTTTGTGAAGGAGCAAACAGGGGGAATGGTCACTTTCACTGGGATCAAATGTCAAATAAAGGATATATATTATCGGGTTTGGCTACAGATGATGTTCATCATACTAGTTCTGTTGGTAAAGCATTGACGCTGATAAAAGCGCCAAAATTAGATAAGAAAGATATACTTAAGGCTATTAAAACGGTTGCTTTTATGCATCCAAGGGTCCTATAATCGTAGATTTTTTCGTTGATAAAAACTTGAAAACGAGTGTAAAATGCTCTCCGTTTCAAAAAATATCATTTAGAATAAACGAAACTGGTAATGGGAAAGTTTTTAATTCAAAAGACTCCAACGGTATAATTTATGCTGAATGAGATTTGGTAAAGATCAAACCTAAATGGATCAGATGTGAGGTAACTGATGAAAATGGAAATACTGCCTGGACAAATCTAATTCTTATATAATAGGTGATTCTAGCGTTTAAAGAGTTAGAATGTCAATTTAATAAAAAACAGAAAGTACATGCATAGTTTATCGCTAAAAATTATTTTTAAAAGTATCAAGATATGCCATTGCTTTATTCTTATATTTTTTTTCGTTTTCATGTTCAGTAGTTACATTTTGATTGCACAAAAAAATAAAAGTGTTTTACAAACAGTACCTATATGGAAAAGAATTGATTTGGAATTAAAAAGTAGTAAAGTTTATAATAATGAATTTTTAGATGTAGCTGTAGACGCTACATTTATCCACGAATCAGGACTTAGAATTGATATTCCTGGTTTTTGGAATGGAGACAACATATGGGTTGTACGTTTTTCTCCAAATAAAATGGGGAAATGGACTTATAAAATTAGTTCAAACGATGAAACTAACTCTGGATTAATGAAAAGTGGTGAATTGTTAGCTGTTGCAAATGAAGGTTCTACAGAACTAGATCGAAGAGGCTTCATACGTATATCTGACAATCTGCGTATGTTTACCTACAATGATGGGCATCCATTCTTTTGGCTTGGGGATACCCATTGGCAGGCGCCTGATTTTGAGCGAATAGAAGAATGTAATTTTCCAAGTTGTAATGGGCAATGTGGAAATAGTCAATTTAAACATTTAGTAAACAACAGAATTTCAAAGGGATTCAATGTGTACCAAATGTATCCTGATGCTGCAGAGAGTGATGGTGGGGGTAATTTAAGACGTTATAACTGGTGGGATAACAGACAAAAACTTTTAGATACTCCCGACTCGATAAGGATTAATCCCGTAGCTTTTCGCAAAAACTTTGACATTATGATGGAATATTTAGCGAATCATGGTCTCACAATTGCATTAGGATTAGGAGTACATCAATCAACTGCAAACGCCATGGACGAGAGATCACTGATGCACTGGGCAAGGTATTTAGTGGCTCGTTATGCCGCTTTTCCTATAGTCTGGATTACAGCTCAAGAAGTAAATGCGTCTCCGAAAATAGAGCCATATGAAAAATGGAAAAAGGTTGCCAACCTGATTGACGAATTGGACGGATTTAATAGACCTCTTTCAATGCATACCGATCGAGATTATCCGGGTAAACATCCAAGTTTTCTTGAAATAAAAGATTTAAGATGGCATAAGTTCTGGGCCATGCAAGGTGGGCATCTAAAAGATAACTCTGCAGAAAACCAGGGACAAGAGTACTACATGAAATATTGGAATGCGAAGCCTCGAAAACCTTACATCGAGACTGAAGCTAATTACGAACAGTTGTACTGGCCACATCCTATATCAGCGGACAAGGTACGGGAAACAGCTTGGAGGGCGATTCAATCAGGTAGTTATGGATATACTTATGGGGCTTCTGGTATCTGGGCAATGAACTGGGAAGCCAATGACGGACGTGGTTGGGAAAATTGGTCAAAACTCAGTTGGTATGAAGCTTTAGACCTTCCTGGTTCATTTCAAATGAAACATCTGAAAGATTTTTATCTATCATTGGATTTTCATCAGTTGATCCCACGATTCAACGATTCAGCATATGGTAGAGATATTGATTATAATAAACATTTTCTCTCATCATACGACAACAAGCTATACATTATCTACAGTGTTAAAGGAGAACCTCTGACTGGATACCTGAAAAACCTTCGCGCCTATTCAAGATATACTGCCCAATGGTATAATCCTAGAACAGGAAGTTATCACAAAGCAGCCAAGACTTTGATTTACCCAGATTCTCAAGGGCTACATAGTTTACCAACTAAGCCTGATTCGAATGATTGGGTTTATGTACTTAAATTTAATGAGAAGTTATTTTGAATATTTTAAAAAATGAAAAAATGAAAAAAAATGTCAGATGCAGTATTTTTATCCTAATATTTAGTTTATCTTTAATAAATATTAGTTGTAACAAGGAGAATAAAGCAAACAATACGGTTGAAGAACCTATAGTAATTCCTAAAGGTGATGTTCAAATTGCGGTTTATTATTTTCCGAATTGGGGACCTGTTTATTCTTCAGAATGGAGTGTTCTTAAATCAGCAAAGCCTCGATTTGACGGCCACCAACAGCCGAAGGTTCCCATGTGGGGATATGAAAATGAAAACGATCCAATAGTCATGGCTAAAAAAATTGATACCGCTTCAAAATATGGTGTAGATGCTTTTATTTTTGATTGGTACTATTACGATGAAGAAGCGAGTTTATATGAGGACCCAGCTCTCGGACAATGGGACGGGAGCAAATACCTCTACCAGGCTTTGGAAAACGGTTTTTTAAAAGCTGATAACAATAGTAAGCTTAAATTTGCTTTGATGTGGTGCAATCACGATGTAGGAACAAGAGCTAAAGGTGCAGTAAAATTAGAAACTTTCGAAAAACTGATGGATTATGTAATCGAAAAATATTTCAACCACCCTTCCTATTGGAAGATTAACGGTTGTCCCTATTTTTCAATATATCAAATGAATACATTATTGGAAACATGTGAAAATGATTTTACACTTTTAGTAGAAGTTATTAATAAATTCAGAGAGAAAGTCAAAGCTGCCGGATTTCCAGACTTACATCTGAATGGTGTTTTATGGGGACTCAGAGGAGAATTAATAAATGAAAATCTCGAACAATTAAATATTAACAGCGCGACTTCTTATGTTTGGATTCATCATAATGCTTTACCAGATTTCCCAACAACCGAATACGAAAAAGCTGCAGAAACGTACTTTAAAACTTTAAAATTTGGTGGCGGAGCAAACGGTTTAGAAAAGCCCATAAGTAATATGTCGACTCCATATCACATAAATGTGACAATGGGTTGGGATTCATCTCCTCGTACTAGGAATGCTCCAGATTGGATGACCCGAAAAGACTATCCATTTGGTCCCGTAATTATAAATAATACTCCGTATTTCTTCAAAAAGTATTTGGCAAAAGCAAAAGGTTTAACTATGGAAAAACCTGAAGACGAAAGAATAATAACAATAAACTCATGGAATGAATGGGGAGAAGGGAGTTACTTAGAACCAGACAACACAACAGGTTATGGATACCTAGAAGCTATTAAAGAAGTTTTCGGTGATTGAATATTTCAGTACGACATCAATTCAGCTTTTAAAAAAGAAGGCCAGAAAATATTTCTCGATTTGGGAGAACTGTCCAAAATAGGAAGTGTAATCTTGAACGATGTCTCCCTGGGCATTGCGTGGACGAAACCCTATTGGTTTGATGTGACCGACATAATCCGGCCGGGAGATAATACGCTGGTAATTGAAGTAGCCAATACCTGGTCCAACAGGTTGACGGGTGATGCAATCACAGGTGGAAATTATACGGATACAAACATTAACGCTACCAATATCCCCGGGTTAAACAAGGTCTATGTGCCCTGGACACAGGTTCCGTTGATTAAATCAGGATTGTTGGGGCCGGTGACACTTAAAACCGTGAATCCGGTTGAGTAATATTTTTTATCAAGTAAATTTATTTAAATATGAAAAATTTAAATATTTCACTGGGGGTTTCAGTCGGACTGGGTCTCTTTTACTCCCCTTTCTCTTCGCTGAGTGCCAAGGACCAGGACAAAAAAATGAATATTGTCTTTCTTCTGGCAGATGATCTAAGATGGAACTCGATAGGCTGTTTTGGTAACGATGTTGTTCACACGCCAAACCTCGATAGATTGGCTGAAGCAGGAGTCAAGTTTGAAAATACCTATGTGACCACTCCCATCTCCATGGTTAGCCGGGCATCGATATTAACCGGTCAGTACATGAGCAGGCATGGAATCAATCGCTTTTCGAAAGAGATAGATGAAGGGAGTTTTGCCGATACTTATCCATCTGTGCTCCGAAGAAATGGGTACTATACCGGATTTGTAGGAAAATACGGGGTAGGGAAAATACGGGAAGATGATTTTGATTATGTAAATTCGTACGAAGGGTTACACTGGATGCCATTAAATGGGGCCCGGATCAATGTTTTGGGGAAAGACGAGAACGGACTTCTTTACACAAAAATTCAAGGAGATTCTATTCATGTCACCGATAAAAACCTGAACGATGCCATTAATTTTTTGGAAAACAGGCCAACTGATAAGCCTTTTTGCCTGTCGGTAAGTTTTTTTGCCACACATGCACAGGATAATCATCACGATCAGTATCGGTATAAGCCGTCGAGCGAAAAATATTATCAAGACATTGAAATTCCAATGCCTGTAACCTCTACGCCGCAACATTACTACTCATTGCCTCCTTTCATAGCCAATGAAAAGTGCGAAAGCAGGGTCCGCTGGCACTGGCGGTTTGATTCTCCGGAAAAATATCAGAAGTATATGAAAGCATACTATAGAATGGTTACCGAGATTGATCTGGCAGTCGGTGAGATTATTGAAAAATTGAAAGAGCAGGGTGAGCTGGACAATACGTTAATAATATTTACAGGGGATAACGGATATTTTCAAAGCGATTTTCAGATAGCCGACAAATGGTATGCATACGAGCAATCCATCCGTGTGCCTTTAATAGTCTTTGATCCCCGGATTCCTGCTGGCAGAAGGGGCGTTAGCTATGAGGAAATTGCCCTGAACATAGATATCGCCCCAACTCTTGTTTCTGCATCCGGAAGCCCTGTTCCCAATGTCATGCAGGGGGAGGACTTGTCAACTATTTACTTGAAGAAAAAACATCCCCGGAGGGATGATTTTTTCTTCGAACATCCTTTTATAAACAATGAGGAGTTTATCCCCTCCTCCCAGGCGGTAATATCCATTCAGGAGAAATATATACTGTATCCTCATTACGGGTTTCAGCAATATTTCGATCTAAGAAAGGATCCGTTGGAAACTGACAATGCTTTTCTCCGGTTGAAAGACTCCCGAAAGATGAAAAAACTGAAAAAAAGATTTCAGGAATTAAAAACTATGGCAAAATAAAAACAACTTAATGTGTGAAATACCTATAGAACCAGTTGGCTGCAAAACTCAAAACAAATTTAGCGAAATTACTTAGTCAGCCCTTAAAAAGTGTTCAATCGTCTATGATACAGTAAAATAATAGATA
>ENA-UOOE01001472-UOOE01001472.1-fermentation-metagenome-genome-assembly--contig:-NODE-1472-length-19784-cov-4.040904_pt1 | contig 19784 bp, 24 predicted proteins | sample MGYA00245776_ERZ724021 | MGnify/ENA primary metagenome ERZ724021 (study PRJEB28704, sample SAMN03018321) | fermentation metagenome | biome: anthropogenic terrestrial biome; feature: soil; material... | reverse complement strand
TGGTTTGAGTTAACAGGAGAATATTATAAATCTATTAAAAAGTTGGAAAGTACAGGGTAGTTACGGAAAAAAACCTCAGAGTCACAGAGCGCACAGAGGATCATGAAAATTCCAGAACGATCACCCTTCAGAGACGATCACCTTTCCAGAGCCGCTGACCATCTGGCTGACATTCCTGGGATAGCCCTTATAGTAAACGCTTCCGCTGCCGCTTATCAGGGCATTCAGCTCATCCACGGCGTTTACCTGAGCTATTCCTGAGCCGCTGATGGTTACATCAGACCGCTCTGTCATAAGATCATAGCCGTGCATCGCTCCCGAGCCGCTGATCATAATTTCACTGTCTTTTGCCACGCCCTTCAAGAGGGCATCGCCCGAGCCCGATATTGTCGCCCGAAGATCCTGGCAGAGGATGTTCAGTTCCATGCTTCCCGAGCCGCTCATGCCAAGGCTGAGAGCATCAGATTCTATAGGGGACTGGCTGATGATTCTCCCAGAGCCGCTGATGCTTATGCTCTCCAGCCCTGGGGTGGAGGCGAAGATCTTGATGGGCTCGTGGGGGTCTATGCAGTTCGCCCTTTGATATATGGTGAGCTTTCCGCCAGAAACATCGGTTTTCATATCTTGAATGATATTATCCTCTGCCTCAATTTTCAAATGCTTCTCCCCCTGGACGAGATAGACATCACCGATTCCCGCCAGATCTATGCTGCTGAAGTCGTCCACCGTCCTGTTCTCAAAAGTATATCTTCCAGATCCCTGAATGCAGCCGGGCATAATGCAGCCGCTGATAAAAACCAAAAGGACTATGCTTATTGCGCTTATGAGGATGATCTGCTCGATCAATGGTTTCATTATTTCACCTGATGCAGACGCATATGCGTTTATTCTTTGTTTAGAGCACTAAATAATACATTAGAGAAGCTGCTACTGGAAGGACGATGTTATCGTTGACCTTCAAAGGGAGCGATTCAATGATGCTGGACAGGAGCACAATGGCCAGGGTCCCTGCAGTCGGCAGCACCATAAATGCTCCCATAGCCCCTGCAGCAAAGCCAATAGTTCCCTCAACGGTCTTGATCTCATTCCAGGGCAGCTTATGTCTGCCATAGCTGCTTCCCACAAATGTGGCAAGGCCGTCGCCCATAGCCAGTATGATGATAACAGCTATCGCTGCCGCTGGATGGTCCCTCAAAAGGCCCAGGGCAAAGAGGACTCCCAGGGCATTATAGAGCGCTCCCTCACCCGGGATCTCTCCCTCCCGGCCTACGTTTTCCACCCATTCCTTCATCCCTGGTACCTTAATCCCGGATGCGCTCAGATGAATGAGCAGGATCTCTGTGCATGTCAATAAGAGGACAAAGATCGATGTCGTCCGGATGCCAAAAATCCAGATCAAAAGGCATGTAGCCAGGTTGGAAGCAATATGCAGAGCCTTTCTCGTCCGCTCGTCATCTCTGTTTTTTGCCTTCCTCTCCTGGAAGACTATTGCCTCGGCAACGGCATATCCCAGGCCGGCGATGGCAACAACCAGCCCCAGGTCCAGCCACCACATCTCTTTCCCTGATACCTGGTAGCTGCCGAAGATAAGTCCCACAAAATATGGTACGGGAAATATCAGATTTCCCAGGAGGGGAAACAGGATCGAGAACCAGCCACTCAGGATCTCAATCCTAGTGCTTCCCCCAACGCCTATGAAGACCTCCATGGCAGTGGCTATCAACATTGCAGCGATGATGCTGACGAGGAGGAGCTTAAAGCGCTCGGTCGAGGTTGGATTGGAGGGGGACAAGGGCTCTCCTGATCGATATCAACCATTCAGCTGATCGATATCGGGCAATTGACCCGGAGGTATATAAAAGAATGGTGTGCTTCATTGCCGCCTGATAAGGGATTAATTGAGTCCGGGCAAATCAGGATTAGGCGGGCTGTGCCGGTTCAATTCCATCCCCTTTTATGTCCGACAATATTCCCCTTCCTGCCAGGATTCCCGTTGCCGCTGCGCTCACTATCCCCCTTGATAGACCAGCGCCGTCTCCTGCCACATATAGCGCTTTCAGAGAACTCTGGAAGCTGCCATCCACCTCGATCTTACGGGCATAGAACTTGATCTCGGGAGCATATACCAGGGTGGAATCGGCATTAACTCCGGGGATGATCTGGTTTAGGATCTCCAGGCCCTCGATGATGTCCATCACTATCCGGTGAGGCAGGGCCATGGAAATATCCCCCGGGGTCACATCCTTGAGGGTATTCTCTACAGTGTTCCGGGCTATCCTCTCCTCAGTTGACCTGCGGCCCCTGTGCAGATCACCGAGCCTCTGGATGACCGGCTTATGCCCTCCAATGGTTGTGACCAGCTTGGCTATGGACATGCCATAAGCAGTGGTGTTCTCCACCGGCCGGGTAAGCTCCAGCCGAACCAGGAAGGCGAAGTTGGTGTTCTCAGACTTCTCTACTATCATGGAGTGGCCATTGGTGGCGATGAAATCCGGGTACTCCTCCTTGACCACAAAACCTCCCGGATTGGTGCAGAAGGTCCGGACGAAGTCGTCGTACCTGCGAGTGACTATGTGAAACTTAGGGTCCCTGTTTATCCTGGTGATGGGATCCATTATGATCGAGGGCACCTCTATCCTGACCCCTACATCCAGGGGCCCGTACCTGGCCTTGATAGCGTACCTGTCCAGGAGAATGCTGATCCATTGTGCCCCTATCCTGCCCGGAGCCAGAAGGACCCGGGATGCCTTTTCCTCTGTGCCATCGGCCAGCCTGATTCCAGTGCACCTCTCGCCCTCGACAATCAGATCCTCCGCCTGGCAGTTCAGCCGGAACACAACTCCCCTCCGCTCCAGATCCATCTTGAACGCGGCTATTATCTCAGGCGTTCTGTCGCTGCCCATATGGCGCTGATTTATGGGCACAAAACGGGCACCGGCAGCCGCCGCCTTTCGCCTGAGCTGTTCTTTATCGTAATCTGATGATTCAATGACCATGTTGGGCGCACCATATCTGAGAAAAGCGGAGTCGACCTCATCGATCAGCCTCCAAGCCTCGCTTTTTGCCAGGCTCTCCAGGTCACCTCCAATGGTGGGATGGAGGTTGAGAAGGCCATCAGAGAATGCGCCTGCTCCTCCCACCCCGCACATTATCTGGCAGGGATAGCAGTGAAAGCAGTGGCCTCTATCCTTCATGGGGCAGTTGCGATCCTTGATGTCCTTTCCCTGATCTATCACCAGTACCTTCGCATCTGACCTGGAAAGCTCTAAAGCCGCGAACAGGCCTGCAGGGCCGGCACCAACGATGATCACATCGACCATACAAAAATGATATTAGTGTTATGGCTATTTATATCTGCGTCTTTGAGCGAATATAGCATTATGATTACAGGGCCCTGCATTGGTTGGGGCCTCCATAACAGCTCGCCCGGAGGAATCAAATGCCGGTTTATATTGATATCAATAGATGCATTGGCTGCCGCACCTGTGAGGCAGCCTGCCAGATGGAGCATGGTGGTCGAGGACACATTAATGTGCAATATGTGGAGGACCTGGTAGCCGTTCCCATCTTTTGTCATCACTGCGAGGAGGCTTTCTGCGCCACGGTCTGTTTCACGGGTGCCTTGCATAAAGAAGGAGAGACGACTGCTTTTGATGCGGAGAAATGCACCGGGTGCGGCCTGTGCATATACGCCTGTCCCTTCGGGGTGGTCTGGGCAGACAGGACCGCTCACAAGTGCGATCTCTGCCGGGAACGAAAGGGCGGACCTGCCTGTATAAGCGTCTGCCCAGCCAAAGCTCTGTCAGTTGATTTCGATCTAGAAGTGAGCAGGGCGCGCTCCCGTGCCGCTCGAGCAGCCGCTGCTCCGAGAGGCGTAAGATGATAAGAGTTGACACCAGCCTATGCCTGGGCTGCCAATCTTGCTTTAATGTCTGTCCCGGCCAGAATATAATTAGAAACGAGACGGATGGCAGGATAACGGTTCACTGGAAAAGGTGCAAAGAGGAGTGCGATCTATGCGTGAAGATGTGCCCAGCCGGGGCTATTACCCTGGTGCCCTGGGATGAGACTGAACCTGAGTGGGAGGTATCCTTTGATCTGGTAGCCTGCAAGATCTGTGGATCACGGTATGCTACTGAGCCCATGCTCAAGAAGATTGAGTCGTCGCTACCAGCAGAGATCCAGAAGGATTCAACTGGTCTTGAATGGATCCGGATCTGCCCAGTGTGCCGGCGCAATATAGAGGCCGAGAGCTTGGCCAAGCTGATTTTGCCAGGGAGAAGAAAGAACGATTGGAGATGCTCCTGGCATTTTCTTGCAGGGAGGCGAGGTCTATATCCAGGACGGATGAGGCTGCTCTACGACCTCATCATATTCGCTGGGATGAGGATCTGAGGCAGCTGCAATTGCCTCTCGAAAGTCCATCCCGTTCTCAGGAGAGAAGAAACAGGCGACAAGGCCTGCCTCCAGGAACTCATCGACCTCTGGAGGAAAGCTCTTAGCACAGGTCATAACAGCGTCCTCCATCCCTGCTCTTGGCACATTGATCACAAACTCCACCGTCTGGCGGTTGTTCTCCTTGAGAGATCGTAGATAAGAGCACTACCGGCAGAGGCATGATCTGCGACCTCTGAATCGGCTTGAGGATCAGATCCTGGTCACTACGCCAGCAGCCGGTCCACGATCTCTTTCACCTCCGCCAGCTGGGGCACCTGGCTGCCCTTCAAGCAGGCGCGGAAGACATCCCGATCAAAGGGCACGCTGCCTATGACCTTCTTCCCGTCAACCAGGGACGAAAGCTCCGCAGCATCCTCATTCATCCGGTTGAGGATGAAGCAGACCGGCTTATTGATCTTCGCCCCCATCTCCGATATCTTCTCTGATAGCTGCACCGACTCGAAGCTGGGGTCTATGACCACCACTATCCGGTCGCTGCCCGCTTCCACCCCCCCGGCCGAAGTGCTCGATTCCCGCGTCTGTATCCACGATGACCTGCATTCCATCCGCTTTCAGCTTCTCGATGAACTCTCGGGCCAAAGCGCCCATGGGACAGGCACAGCCCTCGCCGTAGTCGTGGATCTTGCCGATGGCAACCAGCTTTATGCCATCCTCGCCCACAATCAGCTCCTGGGGTATATCATCTACCGAGAACTCCTGAAGAATGGAGAGCTTTTCTTTTCCCTCCGACCTCATAAATTTCATCAACCGCTCACCCAGCCCCTTCTTGCCGCCCAGGGAGTCCATGAAGTCCCTGGGCTGGGGCAGGCCCAGCTGCTTGTAGAGGCCGAAATTGGACTCGTCGGTGTCCACCACCAGCACTTTAGCTCCTCTCGAAGCCATCTCCCGAGCGATAAGAGCGGAGACGGTGCTCTTTCCGCTTCCGCCTTTGCCGCAAATCACAAATTTCATCTCTATTCACATCCTTCAGCTGACAAATATCTGCTTATTCAGTGCCAGAGGAACGCCATTGGCGATTCCCTGCCGGGTGTAATACATTTCCACCCTGCCGTCGTGCGCCCAGTAGGTATCGGCATAATAGAGGGGAAGAACCGGCAGCTCCTGTGCATGGATCACCTGAATCTGATCGATCAGATCCTCCCGTTTCTGCTCGTCTATCTCAGCCACCTCTCCGTCCAGCAGCTCATTGAGCTCCGAGTTCTCTGTGTAGCGGGCGCTGTTGAAGGTGTATCCATCGCCGGTCATCCTCTTCAGGATCTCGGGATCTGCACCCATGCCGCCGTGGCTGTTTAGAGCCAGATCGAACTTCCATTCAGTAACCATGCTGTCAAGGGTCTTGGAATCCACTGTGCGAAGGCTTATCATGAAGCCTGCCTGCTCAAGCTGCTGGCGTATCAGCTCTCCTGCCCGCTCATTGATTGAGGTGACCAACATCTCCAGTTTGACTGGACTCCCATCCATAGAGAAGTAGCCGTCCACCTTGGAGTAGCCCAGCTCCTCCATCAACTCCTCTGTCTTTGCCGGGTCGTAGTCATATGACTCTACATCGGAATTGTACCAGTGGTTATCCACAGCGAAAAGGCCGGGGCTGGCCAGGACTCCGTAGCCGCGAGCGGCATTGTCCACCAGGGCCTGGCGGTCGATGGCATAGTAAAGCGCCTGCCTGAAACGGGAATCGGATAGAGGCTCCTTCTTGTGATTGACCATGATCTTGGTGATAGAGTCATGGGAGGAGAGCATCACTGTGAAGCCCTCGTCTTTCAGGTCCTCTACCACCTCAGGAGGCACGTTTGCTGCGTTCACATCCCCTTTCTCCAAAGCGGCCGCAGACATCTCCAGGTTCACCTTGACGAACTTAAGCTGTGCTACCTTAGGGCTGCCGAGGTAGTAGTCGTCGTAGGCCTGATAGAGATAGCTTCCCTGGGACTGGTCATAGTCCACAAGCTGGAATGGGCCGGTGCCCACAAGAGCGGAATCCTCCCGAAACTCTGCGGGATCATCTACGCCCTCATATATGTGCTCCGGGAGAATGGGAAGGGTTCCGGCAACCTGTTCCAAGAAAGGAGCATACGGCTGATTGAGGCTGATTCTGACTGTATAGTCGTCCACCGCCTCTGCCGTCTTTATGATGTCGGAGGAGACCCATATGTAGGGATGCTCTTTGATGTAATCGATGGTGAAGACCACATCGTCGGCAGCGAACCTCTCGCCATCATGCCAGAGGACATCCTCTCGCAGCTTGAATGTATAAGCATCATCTCCCTCCATCTCCCAGCTCTCTGCCAGAGCGGGGATGATGCCCTTTTCGTCCTTCCAGACCAATGTGTCGAAGATCAGGCTCATCCTCACATATCCTGGGCCGCGCGAGTAATGGCCGTAGGGCGAGGGGTAACCCCAGTCGCCGATATAGTCGGCAATGGTCAGCACCTGGACATCACCGCTATCGTCTGCCTGGGCGGTGCAAAGCAATAGCAGCAGCAATCCAGCTGCAACAAATCCAATCATTGGGAGGCATCTCATAGAGATGGACCCCCTGGTTGATGATCCGATATGCATTCAAATTTCACCTTGACAGCAGAATCTCGCAGGTTGTTTTAAGAACCTTTCCATTAGTAGTATGAATTAAAATTTATGAGTGAATAATAGTAACAATGTTATTCAGTTAGGCTCCTCGCTGTTTGTTATGGGTGAACTTGCATCGGAAATTCTCTGTATCTTTTCGCCTCTGTGGTGAACCGCTATGCCCGCGTTCTTCATCTGAGATAGCATTGCCTGGTCGACCTTGAACTCCTTTATGGTGGAGACCAAGCTCTCCGGGCTGTCCGTATAGTCCATGGAATTCCAGCGAATGAATATGCCTGTAATCCCCGGCACTGCCTTCATCAGGGCAATCTTAGAATCAATCTTAAATATAACGAAAAAAATTAGATAATTTATGCGGTTCCATACCGATCGATAAACAGATGAGAGATAATGGGATGTATTCAATCGAGACACGGGATTTAACCAAGAGTTTTGTGCTGTATAGAGGATTCCTGGATGCCATAAGAAGATCCGGAAATAGAGATATTCTGACCACGCTGGATAAAGTCAACATCAAAGTTCGGGAGGGGGAGGTCTATGGCCTTCTCGGTCCAAACGGAGCTGGCAAGTCCACTCTGATCAAGATACTGTGCACCCTTATTCTTCCATCAGAGGGAGAGGCATACGTAAATGGCTACGATGTGGTGAAAGAGGGTCAGCAGGCAAGGGAGTCCCTGGGCTTTGTGACCACCGATGAGAGGAGCTTCTACTGGAGGCTCTCGGGCAGAGAGAACCTGCAGTTTTTTGCCACTCTCTACAATCTTCCTCAGAGCGTCGTCAGGTCAAGAACAGAGGAGCTTTTGGATGTGGTCCGGCTCAAACACCGGGCGGATGAGCCCTTCTATAGCTACTCTGCGGGCATGAAGCAGCAGATGGCCATCGCTAGGGGGCTTTTAAACGATCCTGCAGTCCTCTTCATGGACGAGCCGACCAGAAGCCTGGATCCGGGAGCAGCAAGGAACCTGCGGAATTTTATCAAGGAGAAGATCGTAGGAGAGAAGGGCAAGACCATATTCATCTCCACCCATCAGCTGGATGAGGCAGAGGAGCTCTGCGATAGAGTGGCCATACTGGATGAGGGGAAGATCAAGGCCAATGGGAGCCCGTTGGAGCTGAAGGCCGGTCTTTCCCAGGGTTGCACTCTGGGCGATGTCTTCAGCCATTATACTGGCAAGGCATCGCTAGATGAGCAGTCGACGCCATTTCCAGTAAACATCCCCCGGCAGAAGAGCAGAGGGCGGGGAATGGGCAGGAGGAGGGGAATATGATCTTCGAGAAGGCATTCTGGTTCATCAAGAAGGGCTATATGTTGCAGTTGAGCTACAAGTTCGACTTCTTCTTAAGGCTGTTTTTCATGCTCTTCAATATACTGACCTACTACTTCATAGCCAAGCTGATAGGGGATGGGGCCGCCAAGTACCTGGAGCCATATGGCGGGGATTACTTCTCCTTTGTCCTCATAGGCATGGCCTTCTCCGGATATCTGATGATCTCGCTCCGGAGCTTTTCCGAGAGCGTGCGAGATGAGCAGATGATGGGAACTTTAGAGGCCATGCTGGTGACCCCCACCAGCACCTCAAGCATCATCGCCCTGTCATCCCTGTGGAACTTCATCTTCGCCTCCTTCCGGGTGCTGATGTATCTGGTCATAGGCATCCTCTTAGGAGTGGATATGACCCGGGCCAATATTGGAGGCGCGCTATTGATCCTGATCCTCACCATAATATGCTTCAGCAGCATAGGAATACTTTCGGCCAGCTTCATAATGGTCTTCAAACGGGGAGACCCGATCAACATGCTCCTGATGGGCACCTCTGAACTCTTCGGCGGGGTCCTCTTTCCCATCGAGGTCTTCCCGTCCTGGATGCAGAGCATCTCTCACATCCTGCCCATCACCTACTCGGTAAATGGCATGAGGCATGCTCTCCTTCAGGGGTATTCTCTGGGCGAGCTGGCTCCGGAGTTGCTCAGCCTGGTCCTGTTCTCGATCGTGCTGCTTCCACTGAGCCTGTTTGTATTCGAGAGGGCAGTCCTAAAGGTCAAGGCAGAGGGAGGATTGGTGCAGTATTAATGGCGCAATGGCGCTTTCAACAGAAAAGTTCAACAATGAGAAAAACCTACACTCATGCAGAGGAGATGAATCTAATATGGCTGATTGCGATCTATGTACCCGTGCTCGACCAACACTTTATCCCATCAAGGCTCCGGTGCATAACCTGACCTATCCTGAGGGAGCCTATAAAGGAGTATGCGACATCTGCCTGGAGCATCTGGAGAAGGGCTGGCAGGAGCGCTTTGGGTCCAAGCCCGAAGAGAAGAAATAAATTAAATTATTTTTAACATAATTTTTCTAAGGATTCTGCTAGCCTTGGCTATGCCGGAAGATGATGATTATGAGGATGCAAAAGGAGGAGAAGATAGTAGTGGTATTGCTTTTCATGGCACTAGGCTCCCTGGCAGCCGCCTTCTGGGCCTTCAGCCCCGAGGAGAGCTATACCCCTGCCTCTGGGGAGCTGGGATCCGAGGTGAATTCCCGCACCCCTCTCATCACTCTGGACGGCCGGATCACAAGCGCAGAGAATACCAGGAGCGGCGGCAATCTAATCTTAAACCTGGATTCGACGGCAATGCCAGTTTTCATTCCTGCCAGCTCTGGGGCAAAGGATCTATCAGCTCAGCTTCAGAAGGAGACGCGGGTGAGGATCACCGGAACTATAAATAGTTATCAGGGCAAAGATGAACTGAAGGTATCCAGAAAAGCAGATGTTCAGCTGCTGGAAGGATGACCCATCCCGGGAGAAGATCCAAATGATGGCTAATCTAATTCTGATAGGTAACAGAGAGGAGGAGAGTTGAAGGCGCTCGTCCTGGGAGGCACAGGAAGAATCGGCTCGGCGGTGGCCTGGGATCTGGCCAGGTACGGCGGAGCCGATGTGGTGGGAATCGTTGGCCGAAGAGAGAGATCACTGCAAAAGACCGTTGATTGGATAGGTAGCGACCGAGTTGTACCCCACCTCATCGATATCTCCGACCCCAGGGAATCCAGAAGGCTGATGCAAGAGTACGATGTAGGCATAATCGCCCTTCCCGAGAGAAGGAGTAGCTACAGAGCGGTGGAGACGGCGATAGGCGCAGGCCTGGATACCGTGGACATTCTGGAGGAGTATCACCGCCGACCGGATCCCTATGAGAAGGAGGGTTTGGCAGCACCAACGGGCATGACCCTGGACGATTATGGCGAGTCACTGCACAAAAAGGCTATTGATAGCGGTGTTGCCCTTCTGGATGGCATGGGATTTGCCCCGGGACTCTCCAATGTCACCCTGGGCGAGGGAATCAGAAAGGTGGGAGCCAAAAGGGCGGTGGCCCGGGTGGGCGGGATTCCCTGCCGAGAGGCAGCAGCCCGCCATCCATTGCAATATATGATCACCTGGTCCTTTGATCATGTTCTGCGCGAGTACATGGTCCGGGTCAGGGTGCTGGAGAACGGCCAGGTGGTAGAGGTGGCGGCAACCTCAGGACGGGAGAGCTTCCGGTTCCAGGAATGCGGAATCGATGAGCAGCTGGAGTGCGCCATCACCCCAGGGATGCCCAGCTTCCTGTACACCCACAACCATCTGGAGAGCTTCTCTGAGAAGACGGTTCGCTGGCCGGGCCACTGGCAGGCCATTGACACCCTGAAAGAGTGCGGCCTTTTGGATATTGCCCATATAAATTATGCCGGCCAGTCCTTCTCCCCCCGAGACTTCTTCTTGAATTTGATAGAGCCGAAGCTCAGACCCCTGCCCGGTGACGAGGACGTCTGCGTCATGTGGAACACTGCCTGGGGAAGGGAAGAGCAGGCCGACTACTTCATGTGGACGGGCGCAGACAGCAAAAACGGCATATCTGCCATGGCCAGGGTGACCAGCTCCTCCGCAGCAGTTGCCGCCAGGCTTCTGGCCCAGGGCAGGATCAAGGAGAAGGGGATTGTCGCTCCGGAGGAGGCCTTCAAAGATGAAGCCTATAGCGATCTCATGCGGGAGCTGGAAAGAAGGGGGATCAATATAGTGGAAGCGATAAGGCCAGAGAAAGCAACAACAACACTGAATGCCTGAAAGCCAGGATGGCGAGAAAAAGGAGCGAGAAATCTTTGATCATAACCCTTCTTTCCGACTTTGGCTCCTTTTATCCTGCTCAGATGAAGGGAGTGATTCTCTCCCGGCTGCAGGGCAAATCAGAAAATATCGCTGGCAAGATAACCTTCGTGGATATTGCCCACGACATCCCCGCACAGGATGTGAGGGCGGGGGCGTTTGCTCTTCTCTGTACGGTCAGGTTCTTTCCCCCTGGAACCATTCATATTGCAGTGGTCGATCCTGGAGTGGGGACAGCCAGGCGGGGCCTGGTGGTGGAGAGCGGCGGCCAAATGTTCGCAGGACCTGACAACGGCCTTCTCATTCCCGCCGCTCGTTCCCTGGGAAGGCCGACAGCCCATGAGATCGCCCTTCCTCCCGGCGCTTCCAGCACCTTTCACGGCAGGGATGTGTTCGCCCCCGCTGCTGCCCTCATCGCCGCCGGCCAGCCACCGGCAAGCCTCGGTCCCAGAGTCCAGCCTGTGGACCTTGACTTTGGCGAAGCAAAAAAGACAGCTCGCGGCCTTGAGGCCACAATCATTTATGTCGACCGTTTCGGCAACCTCATCCTGAACTTGCAGAGGCTTCCTGCACAGGATATGATGCTCAAGGGGGTCAGGCTGAAGAGGGTGAGAACCTATGCCGAAGGGCGGAGGATCGAACCACTTATAACCCTGGGGAGCCATGGCTTTGCAGAAATTGCGATCAACCAGGGAAATGCCAGCGAGGCTTTTTGCCTGAAGGCTCAAGATCGCATCGAGCTGGAGGAGATTTGAGTTGTTTGGAATAGAGTTCGTTCCCGATGAATCGGTACTGAAGATCGGCTATATGGCGAAGCTGGCAGAGGACGCCGGATTTAAAAATATCTGGATCACAGATCACTACAATAATAGGGATGTCTGGACTACCCTCGCCGTACTCTCTTTATTGACCAATAAGATCTCGCTCGGAACGGGCGTCACCAACCCCTACACCAGGAATGCGGCCATCACTGCCTCCAGCATCGCCTCCATAAACGAGCTCTCCGGCGGGCGGGCAATCCTGGGCATAGGTCCCGGTGACAAGGCCACATTCGATAAGATGGGAATCGACTGGGACAAGCCCCTCTCCAGGGTTAAGGAGACCGTCCTGGCGATCAGAGCCTTCCTGGCTAAAGAGCAGGTCAGCCAGGCGGGGTTCAAGGGGGCCCAAATGTCCTTTACCACCTCGAAGATACCGATTTATATCGGCGCTCAGGGTCCCAAGATGCTGGAGCTGGCCGGGGCGATCAGCGACGGAGTTCTGATCAATGCCTCCCATCCTGATGATTTCAAGTTCGCTGTGCCCATGATCCGCGCAGGAGCTGAAAAGGCAGGACGCAAGCCTGAGGACGTCCAGGTATGCGCTTATGCCAGCTTCAGCGCCGACAAGGACCCGGCCAAAGCGGTGAATGCCTCCAAGATAGTGGTGGCCTTCATCGTTGCCGGGTCGCCCGAGAACGTGCTGGAAAGGCACGGCATCGGAATGGATGAGGCCAGGGCTATATCGGACGCCATCTCACGATTCGACTTCAAAGGGGCGATGGATGGCGTGACCCCGAGGATGACCGAGGCCTTCTCCATATCCGGAGCGCCTGCAGATTGCAGGGCAAGGATAGACGAGCTTTTATCGACCGGAGTCACCCAGATTGTGGTCAATAAAAGCTCGTCAATCCTTGCCCTGCAATCTGCCCAATAAAGAGAGCGCCATAAAGCTCATCGGAAAGCAGGTCATCGGAAAATAGGCCAGAAAGGAAGATCAAGGCTATGCGCGGGATTTACATTGGGCGATTCCAGCCCTATCACCTCGGCCATCAGGCAGTTCTAGAGGAGATCGCCCGAGAGGTTGACGAGATAGTGATAGTGATCGGAAGCGCCCAGGAGAGCCATGGCCCGGAGAACCCCTTCACCAGCGGGGAGAGGATGGAGATGATCTATGCCGCCCTGGGAAAAGGGGAGCTGCGGAAGAGGTGTATCGTCACCACTCTGCAGGATATCAACCGCAATTCGTTGTGGGTCTCACATCTGCAGTCTATGGTGCCCTGCTTTGACCTGGTCTACTCCAACAACCCCCTGGTCATCCGGCTCTTCTCCGAGGCCCAGGTTATGGTGAAAAAGCCGCCCCTGTATCAGAGGGATGTGTACTCTGGATCGGCCATTCGCGCTCTCATGCGAGAGGGAGGAGACTGGGAGAGGCTGGTGCCTCCGGCAGTAGCGGGTTTCATCCAGGAGATCAACGGGGTAGAGCGGCTCTGTCAGGTATCAAAGAGCGACAGCGCTTCTTCCGCGGATTCGGCAATGCATAGCTCCAAGGAGACAGATTTTTAATGTATAAAGACCGGATCCGTCTCCAGCAGCCTGGCTGCGGCATAGGCAGGGAAGACATCCGAGATCCTGCTGCCATACAATTCAGAGAGCAGAATGCACTCAATGCCCAGTGTATTGGCCGCCTCGGCAATCAGCCATTCTCCAATTCCCGCTGCAGCCACCCTTTCCAGTCCATGCCTTTCTGCCTGCCTCTCCATGGCCTCAGTGAGAGTTCTCTTCTGCTCTGTGCAGGCCTGCTCCGCTATGGCCAAAGCTCCGCTTTCCCCTATCTCCTCCAGATCGGCGCAGACCGAGCGCGCCAGCCGGCGGAGAGAAGAATGTCGGCCCTTGTCTTTTCCGTCTGCAGTATCGCAGGTATATCTATCCAGATCTATATGGCCCAAAACAAGACGAGCATCGGCGATGATGGCGAAAAGCTCTGGGGCAAGCGGCACATGATGGCCTCTGATCCTGGCCACGGGCAGAATGCAGGCAAGACCGGTGCGCAGGAGGCCCATGTAGACCAGCTCTCCAGAGGCCAGGCGGAGGAAATCGGTCTTCGCCGCCAGCGGCCTCGCCCTAATGGGAATCAGGTCTGTAGTGGTGCTGCCCATGTCCACAAAGAGGCAATCACCTATCTCGCGAGCAAGAAGCGCAGCCGAGGCGGACCAGTTGGCTGCGGCGATATGCAGAATATCGGTCGTGTTGATCATGTCAACATTGCTGGTCATGCTAGTCGGATTTATGATGTCGTTTCGGGCAAATCCATCATGGCCCCAGAAATAAACCGGACAGGAGAAGGCACGGCACGCTACAGTCATTATTCTCTCCAATCCCTCTATCTTGGAGGAGAAGCAGTCTGCCAGCTCGCCAGTGATGACCACCGCCACAGCCTCCGGTTTCTGCTCGGCATTGATCCTCTTTAAGACCTTCTCCAGGGGCGAGTTCTTCCAAAGGGGAAGATAGACACTTTTGACATATTTGCCTTCCGCACTCGCCGCTTTGGTGTTCGCCCCCCCAATATCCAGACCCAGGATCATCTACGCTCAAACCTCATTCGAACCATAAAAGCTTTAGGTCGGGAGGTGATTTAGCCCTCTAACTTTTGGAGATCATGATCATGGCTGCTAAGGAGACGATTGCAGAGCCCACTTACCTGGAATGTGGTTTCGGAGAGCTGGAGTATAAGGTCATAAAATCGGATGTATGCTGTCGCTGTGGCACATGCGAGGCCCTCTGCCCCAGGATTGAGCATGTGGAGGACAAGCCAGAGCTGGTGATGTACGATCCCCACTGCGGCCTGTGCTTCACCTACTGTCCCAGAAACATCCTGGATATGGGTCAGATGGAGTCCAAGCTCTTGGGCAGGACTCGTAATCCCGAGGAAAAGCTGGGCATATACAAGAAGGCCATATCCGCTCAGGCTGTCTCCCGCGAGGGTTTAGCCCAGGATGGCGGCGTGGCCACTGCTCTGCTTGTTTTTGCGCTGGAGTCGGGGATGATCGATTGCGCCATCGTCACCGACAAGGATGATGAGTGGAGGACGGTATCCCGGGTTGTTACCACCGCCGATGAGATCAGGGCTGCCGCTGGCACCAAATACACCATAAACAATAGCGTCAATTCATTGGCTGAAGCCCTAAACATGGGATTCGAAAAGATCGGATTTGTAGGAACTCCCTGCCAGATCCAGGGCCTCAGAAAGGTTCAGCTGCTGGAAGAGCCCTATCAGATCGGCCAGGAGAAGATCGCTCTGCTCGTCGGCCTGTTCTGTATGGAGAACTTCGACTACGATCTGCTCATGAACGGCCTGGTGAAGGGCAGGTTCGGCCTGGATCCCAAGAATGTGGCCCGGTTTGAGATCAAGAAGGGCATGTTCAGGGTGATCGATAAACAGGGAAAGGTCAATGAGGTGAAGCTGGAGGAGACTGACGAGTTTAATTTCAAGGGATGCGGTCCATGCTTCGACTTTGCCAGCGAGCTGGCGGACATCTCCGTGGGCAGCGTGGGATCGGGTGATGGCTGGTCGACCGTTCTCACCCGCACGGACAAGGGGGAGAAGCTCTACTCCGATGCCCTTGCGACAGGTGTCCTGCAAGAGAAGGCTGTCTCGGAGAAGGGCCTGGCTCTGGCCGGCAAGCTGGCGGAGAACAAGGAGAAGCGGTTTGAGGCCAAGTCCGCCGAGATGAATGTTAAGAACATCTCTCGCTGAGCGGGAACTCTGACCTGATATGCTCTCTATCGGGCTGGCTGGAAAGCCGAACTCTGGCAAATCCACCTTTTTCAAGGCAGCGACCCTTGTAGAGGTGGATATAGCCAACTATCCCTTTACAACTATCGACGCCAACCATGGCGTCTCTTATGTGCGCGTCCCCTGCCCCTGCAAGGATCTGGGAATCGAGAAGGGCTGCGGAAGATGCAAGGACGGGGTGCGGTTCATCGCCATCGAGCTGATCGACGTTGCAGGCCTGGTGCCGGATGCTCACCTGGGCAAGGGCCTGGGGAACGAATTCTTGGATGCCCTGCGAGTGGCGGAGGCGGTGATTCATGTGCTCGATGCTTCTGGCGGCACAGATGCCGAAGGAAACCCGGTAGGTACGGGCAACTACGATCCGGTCTCCGATGTAAAATTTTTAGAGTACGAGATCAGCATGTGGCTCAACGGCATCCTAAATCGCAACTGGGAAAAATTGATGAGGAACTTCCGGGCATTGGGCGGCAAGCCGGATCAGGTCTTAATCGAGCAGATGGCGGGAGCGGGAGTTTCTGACAGCCAGATTCGCCGCGCTCTGACCGAGATGAAAAAGGACCTGGGAAGCTGGAATGCAGAGGATGTGAAGATGTTCGCCATTCTCTTGCGCAGGTACAGCAAGCCCATGATCCTGGCGGCAAACAAGATGGATGTTGCCCCCCCGGAGAACGTGAAAAAGCTTCTGGCTCTGAAAGAGGAGGTGGTGATACCGGTCAGCGGAGCAGCGGAGATCGCTCTTCGTATGGCAGAGAAGGCGGGACTGATCAGCTACCGGCCAGGGGATACAGACTTCCAGATCAAAGGCGATCTCAATCCTGCCCAGAAGGCGGGCCTGGAGAAGATCAGAGCTCTAATGAAGCAGTTCGGCGGAACCGGGGTGCAGGAGTGCATTAACCGAGCGATCTTCAAGCTTTTGGACTACATCGTCCTCTATCCGGTGGAGGATGAGAACAAGTTCACCGACCGCAAAGGAGTGATACTGCCTGACGCCTTCCTGATGAAGCGGGGGAGCACCGCCCGGGACCTTGCCTTCCGGGTGCATTCGGATATAGGCGAGAGCTTCCTATTTGCCATCGATGCCCGGACCAAGATGCGCCTCGGGGAAAAGCACGAGCTTAAGGACGGGGACGTGATAAAGATCGTCTCGACGAAGTGAGAGGGGCAGGCGGTCTATCAGGCGCTCTTTCTTTTTAAAAAGAAGAGTAGAAAATGCTTATATATCAATAACCTATATTTCTAACTAGTTCAATTATTTTCGATATAGACACGATTTGCAGTAAAGGAGGCAGGAATTCATGTCTAAAGCGAATCTCGTTCCTTGGTGGTTGATTCTGCTGCAAGGACTGGCTGCACTCATTATCGGAATCTATTTGATCCTTTATCCGATAATGACCACGATATATCTGGTTCAGGTCTTGGGATGGTACTGGATTTTCGTCGGCCTATTAACCCTGGCCACAATCCTCATGGACAAGACTGACTGGATGTGGAGAGCTCTAAGCGGCATCCTGGGAATCATTGCGGGAATGGTGGTCATAGGCCATCCATACTGGAGTGCCATATTAGTGCCAGAGACGCTTGTTATTGTGGTGGGAATACTGGCTATTTGTTTCGGTGCGCTGAGCCTCTTCTGGGCAATGAGGGAAGGATGGGGTGCAGCCATCATGGGAGCCTTGAGCATAATATTTGGGCTGCTGATCATCGGCTCTCCATTTGTTGGTATCGCCATTTTGATCTATCTCTTAGCAGTGCTGGCAATTGTGGGAGGCATGGCCACCATCTACCTGGCTTTCCAGCTGCGTTAAAAAATGAACGATTGTTTAGCAATCGAGGAGCTCGATCGGCTGGCCGGGCGTTATTGATTGGCCAGTATATTGCCCCTTATTTTTTTTCTATAACAAATCAGTATCCAAGGCTTTCGTCTATCAATAGAAGCGTGACCCGGCCAGGCTGGGACTCATTGGCGAGGATGACGCATTTTCCAATCTTGCTCGGAACGCCATATACATTCCGGGAGCGAAGATCCTCCAAGGAGAAGGTGTACTCTCTTATGCGGCGCAGAGCGTCATCCAATGAGGGGACGATCTTATTCGTTCCCGCTACCAGCAGCAGGTTCCCGGCGCCGTAGGACCACGCGCCTACTCTGCTTCCGGTGGCATCACAGCCCACTAGCTCCCCGGTCATGGCTATGGCATTCACTCCGGACAGGAAATAATCGGAGGTAACGGTCTTTCGCCTGATCTTGGCTCTTTTCTGAGCATCGTTCTCCCCGGTCACCATCAGCTTCATATCCTTCCATTCGTGCTCGCCGCTATCCATAAGCTCCTGAAAACCAATCTCGATGAGGGTGGTCGAGGAACCATTCATAACCTCCGAGCCGGGAGGAATCAACTCTTTGATCTTGGCCAAAGCCTGATTGCCATCTGGCAATCTCACCACTCTCACGCCTCTCTTTTCGATGGCTTTTATGGTTGATGCGATGGACTCTTCACTGGGTATTTGGCTCCATTTCTCTTTATCAAGATCAAGCTCAGGTAGTAGGTTAATTGCGCTATATTTGCTTGGGTATACCATCTCTATCTCCCCCGAATAATTGATCGCCTCGCCGTTATGGATGAATAAAATTTTTCCGATTTAGATGCAGGATAGAGGGAATTATAGTCCTGCAATAGATAAAGTATTCCCCAGCAGTTTATGAATATCTTTTCGAGATTGGCATGATATTCTATGGATGAGGTTTCTCTGCCACCTCTGGTTGCGCACTGAGCGACTACGCTGATCAGAGATGATCATTATTCATACTTATTAGTCATGCTGATCTATTATGCTTATCGGAGACCCCCTTTATGAGTCCCGGCAAGCATGAAAACCGCCTCTCAGGGAATTAAGCGGCGCCATCTAAAGAGTAATGCCAGTTTTAGATGAGAGATTATTTGTAATTGCCGTGATAGTGCTCTGGTTCTGAGACCGAAATCCTTTTATGCTTATACTTAATAATTAATAGTTATAGATATTAGGTGAGATGCATTGAAATGGAGGAGGATGAAAGTGTCTGTGTTAGATGATCTTTCACACCAAAAAACCGCTTTGCTCAAACGCAGGTCGGCACTTTTAAAGCAATTAGAGCTATGCATGGCGGAGGCAGAGGAGATAGATCGAAAGATCTCAGTGATAGAGAGCTGTGAACTCGAATACGACCTGCATAAAAACATAGATATGATGACATCAGGGCGCAGGAAAATTAATGCCATTTAGGCAATACTGAGATATTGAGATGTGGCATTGAGGAGGATGGCTCAATGAAGGAAATATATTGGCAAGGACTGTGAAATTTTAAGAGCGGACGCTCTTGCTAGCAGCGTTGCAATATCCACAGTTGCCATGTTCGACCCTTTTGCTATTCAATAGCAGTTTGGGGCAAGCCCGGATAATTAGAATCCTTTGGTTAGGCTATAATTGCTAAATATACCCCGGTTTTCGGTTTTTCATTCCTATCACAGGCTATATCCTACCGTAGGCTATATTTTCTCTGGCCTCATAATGGCCTGAAATGAGAATTTAGTTAATGAGGGCTTGAAAATGGGAATGTCTGCAGCTAAAGTGTTATTGATAAGCCTGTTCTTGATAGCGGGAATGCTGCTGCCAGGTATTGTCTGGCAGCCCAAAGGATCCTTTGAGGTCTGGAATATCATGGAGAACGACTTTCCTCGCAATGGAAGCTCAGAGGAGAAGATGACCTTCCTGCTAAACTATGCCATACTCGCTCCTTCCATCTATAATACCCAGCCCTGGAGGTTTAATGTATCTGATGGATCGATTATGGTCATGGCCGACGAATCCAGGTGGCTTGAGGCTGCCGATGGCAATAAAAGGGAGATGCATATCAGCATTGGCAACGCTCTGGAGAACCTGATCATAGCAGCAGATCACTTCGGCTACAACCACACTGTAAGCTACGTCTCTGGGGATGAGTGCATCATAGCCAGAGTATCATTGCAACCCAGTGCCCAGGCCCCAATGGATCCCCAGCTATTCTCTGCCATCACCTCTCTT
>ENA-UOOE01001465-UOOE01001465.1-fermentation-metagenome-genome-assembly--contig:-NODE-1465-length-19903-cov-2.960298_pt1 | contig 19903 bp, 21 predicted proteins | sample MGYA00245776_ERZ724021 | MGnify/ENA primary metagenome ERZ724021 (study PRJEB28704, sample SAMN03018321) | fermentation metagenome | biome: anthropogenic terrestrial biome; feature: soil; material... | reverse complement strand
ATCTCGGCCGGGAGCGAGGAGAGTCAGTAGAGAAGTTAATTGTGGTGGGCTCAGGTGCTTCTCAAACTGAGCTACCCGAGATGCTACATAGCCAGTTAGGGATCGAAGTTTTAGTGGGGGATCCTTCCCTTGAGCTGGAAATTGCCCCCCAAGATGCGGCCACCTTCCCTAAAGAGCGGTTTGCTATTGCTCTGGGTTTGGCCCTAAGAGGAGTGTGGGAGGCATGAGCATTAACCTGTTGCCACCCCAAATGCGCCAGGAGGAGGAAGGATTTCCGTGGGCAGCTGCCCTAGGTTTCTTTTTTGCCTGTTGGCTTTGTACCTATTTGCTGGTTTTAGGCTGGGGTGAGGTGCACCACCGGCAAAAGCAGATCGCAGCGTCCGGGGAGGCCAGCGCCAGAGCCGTGGAAATCCTCAAAGAAAAGAAACAAGCAAAAAAACAGTTGGCAAGCCTTCAGGTGGAGCTTGACAGTTGGCAGATAGAGAGCAGGCGCAGTAGCGCACTTGCTGAACTTCTTGCACAACTGCGCTGGCGGGTGCCCCAGAGCCTGTGGTTTGATCAGCTTGCAATTGGCCAAGACGGAGAGCTACAGTTACGCGGAGTGGTTCTCAGTCTCGCTAGCCTCTCTCGCTTTATGGCAGAACTGGAGCAATTCCCAGCTCTTGGGGAAGTAACCCTCCTGAGCACAGAGCAAAGGGAAGGCCACTACACCTTCAGGCTCCAAGCCCAAGTAGTTGATATGCAAAGGGGGGATGGGCATGGGAAGAATTAAAAATTGGCATTTTTATCTAGTAGCTTTTCTTGCCTTGCTCTTATTGTTCTTCCCCCTGTGTCGCCAGCTTATTATTACTGGACAAGAGCAAAAGCTTTTGGCTGAAAAAATAGCACAAGGCCAAAGAGCACAACAACAGTTAGCTCAGATCATGGCCCGAAAAGCTGAGATCCAAAAGCAGCTTAAAGGTGCAGATAAAGTGCAACCCTCGGATTTATTGGCGGATCTTATCACCCACAGAGGACCTGATGTTTCCATTCTCTCCCTTGCCCCAGGCAAGATGCGTGCCGCCGGAGGACAGGTGATCTTACCCCTGGCCCTTGAGCTGGAGGGTAACTATCCTGCTCTGCTAGACACCATCTACCGCTTGAACCGGGCCCAGCGCAACTGGGTGCTGCGAAGTCTTTCCCTGGAGGGAAGAGAGGGCGTAATCAAAGCCAAGATCGACCTGTGGGTGCCAGTTGGGGGTGATGAGGGATGAAGCTCACTCCCAAAACAAAAATATATTTGGCTGTGGGAATTTTAGGGATGTTGCTGGGGGCCCTGTGGGCATTGATTGCCAGAGGACCCCAGGTAATTGATATTGTCCCTACCCTCTCTCGGCCACAGTTGGAAATTGAAAAGGAGACAGTAGAGCTTCCTCCTCCCTCTGGGGAGGGCGTGGGGAGGCTGGATCCATTTTTGAGTCTCCTGCCCCAGGCAGAACCTGATTTAGAGAAGACAGAGCCGCCACAACCAGATTCTTACCAGCCCCCCTCTCTAGATAGCAGGCCCCAGCCGCCTCCTGTTGAGGATCCGCGGGAACCTGCGCCCCAGGCAAAGCCCACTCTTCCCTGGAAACTGGTGGGGTTGGGATTTGGGGAGAGGAAAATGGCACTTGTGAATAGGGGAGGGGAAGTGCTGGTGCTCAGGGAGGGGGATCGTGTGGACGGTTGGGTTTTGGCTGAGATCCGGGAGCAGGCAGTGGTCTTCTCCCGAGACGGAGAGCGTGTGTCCATCACCATGGAGGAGGTTTTGGTCAGTGAAACTGAGAGCTAATTATCGAATGTTAATCTGCAGCCTACTTTTGGCTGTAGGTACCCTGGCAGGGGAACCTGTGATCGGACAATTGGAGCTGACGCGTGCCCCTGCAGCTGATGCTTATCGGCTTATAGGCAAGCTTTGTGGCCTCAATGTGGTGGTGGACGATTCTGTTGAAGGACAGATCACAGTCTCCCTGCGAGATGTGCCCCTGGGCCAGGCACTAGATTCCATCACCCGCTCCCGGGGGGATGCCTACAGACTAGATGACAACTTGCTTCTGGTCTCAAGCGCGGAAGTTTTCGCTAGCAACTATCAGGATAGCGAGGTGGAGATCTTCTCCCTCTCCTATGCTAACACAGCGGAAGTTGCCTCTGCCCTGAGTTTGGTTGTAGGGAAGGGTCAGGTGATGCACCTGGCAGGGGGCAGACAACTTGTGGTGCGGGGTAGCCGCAGCCAGCTTGCCCTGGCTAAGACGCTTGTGAACTCTTTAGATCAGGGTCCTAGCCAGTTGGATTTTGTGGTGCGACTAGAGGAGGTTACCAGGACTGGTCTGGAGGAGCTGGGGGCAAGCTGGAATTTCCCAGGCCTCTACGTACAGAAGGAGAGCAATAAGTTATGGGTGGGGCTAGGGTATGAGCCCATCTTGGCAGCTTTAGAGGAGCAGGGTCAAGCCACGACACTGGAGCGAATCACCATCACTGCCTTGGAAGGCAGGGCAGCTTCTACTTTAATTGGCGAGCGGGTGCCAATTGTAGTGGAGGAGGTTGTGGAGGGTAAAGTAACTCGGCAGCTGATTTATATTGATGCTGGGGTGAAGCTGAAACTGACCCCAGAGCTGGAGGTTGGAGGCCAGATCACAGTCACTGTGGAGCCAGAGGTGAGCTCCATCAGCGGTTGGACACCCCAGGGTTATCCTAAGATTAAGACCAGGCAAAGCAGCACTACCCTTCAGCTAGCTGATGGCCAGACCGCGATCCTCAGTGGCCTTGTGGAGAAGAAAGAGCTTGAAAGCTGGACCTCTGTGCCTATTTTGGGAAAAATTCCCTTCTTTGGCAGGTTGTTCCAGAGGAAGAAAACTGATACAGTAGAAAGTGAGATTATTATGCTGATCACACCTGCATTGCGAAAAGATGAGGAGGCAAGTCCTTGAGTTTGCGTTTTCTGACAGCTGGAGAATCCCACGGCAGGGGATTGGTGACAATTGTAGAGGGCCTGCCCGCGGGGCTCCCTATTATGGCCGAAGAAATTAACAGACAACTGGCCCGGCGGCAATGGGGCGCTGGCCGAGGGGGACGGATGAAGATCGAGCAGGACAAGGCCGCGATCCTCTCTGGGGTCCGGGCCTCTGTGAGCACAGGCGCTCCAATCGCCCTTGAGATCCCAAATCGGGACTGGCAGCGCTGGCAAGGAGTCATGGATCCACAGCTTCCCTCCAGGGGAACTGCAAAGATCGATGCAGATAGCCGTCTGTCCCAACTGGGTGAAGTTACTATCCCCAGACCAGGCCATGCAGACCTGGCCGGCGGGATGAAATACGACCAAAAAGATTTGAGAAACATTTTGGAGCGGGCCAGTGCTAGGGAAACAGCAGCCAGGGTGGCTGCAGGAGCCCTGGCTAGGATCTTCCTCTCTCAAGCTGGGGTAGAGCTGGCAAGCGAGGTTATAGCCGTGGGATCCATCGCATCCCAGGCACGTCCCCTTGCCAGCTACGCCCAGGAGGAAACCTGGCAGGAGCTGGCAAAGCTGGATTCTGCTCCTCTGCGTTGTGCTGACCAAAAGGCCCAAGAGAGAATGGTGGCCCAGATCCAAGAGGCGAAAGCGCGAGGGGATAGTCTTGGCGGCAGCTTTCGGGTTGTAGTCCGGGGGCTTGTGCCAGGGCTAGGTTCCCATGTGCATTGGGAGCGTCGAGTTGACGGGCAGTTAGCTGGAGCCCTGATGAGCATAGGCTCTGTGAAAGCAGTCTGGGTGGGGCTGGGATCTGAGGCAGCCACACTTCCTGGTAGCCTTGAGCACGATCCAATCCACTATAGAGGCGGGTTTGTGCGCCAGACAAACAATGCAGGCGGGATCGAAGGAGGAATCACCACAGGTGAGCCCTTGATTTTGGGCGCAGCCCTTAAGCCCATCCCCACCCTCTACAACCCCCTGGCCTCAGTTGAGCTAAAAACCCACAGTGAGGACGCAGCCCAGGTGGAGCGCTCCGATTGCTGCGTTGTGCCTGCTGCAGCTGTGGTTGCAGAGGCCATGGTGGCTTTGGTTTTGGCCCAGGCGTACCTTGAAAAATTCGGGGGCGACACCAAAGCAGACTTTCTAGGTAGCCTCGCTTCCTACCAACAGAGGCTGGCAGAGTATTGAGGCGGATTGCCCTTGTGGGCTTTATGGGGGCCGGCAAAACCACAGTGGGCCAGATTTTAGCAGAGGAGCTGGGCTGGCAGTTTTTGGATCTGGATCACCAGATTGAGCAGGAGGCAGCTTCTACAGTCAGCCAGCTCTTTGCCAAAGGCGAGGAGCATTTTCGCGCCATAGAGAGCAAGGTTTTGGCAAGGGTGCTGACGCAGGAGCCACTAGTTCTGGCCACAGGGGGCGGAGTGGTAGCGGAGCCGAAGAATTTAGAGCTTCTCCTCTCTCGTGCTAAAGTGGTCTATCTAAAAGTGCCCCTGGAGGTTCTCTGGCAGCGCACAGGTGGGGAGGAGGGCGCAGGTGTGCGGCCCCTGTTGGCAGGAGGCTTTGCCCAATTTTCCCACAGGTTTGCCACGAGGGAGGAGAGCTATCTGAAGGCTCAGTTGGTGGTGGATGCTACAGGGGAGCCCCACGAGGTTGCCCAACAGATTATCGCTAGTATGGAGGGATGGTAGTGGACATAATCCGTGAAAACCTTGGGGAAAATAGTTATCAGATTTTAGTTGACAGAGGGTTGTTGAATGGGGCAGGGGATTTCGCCCACAAGTATTTGCCTGCCTCGCGGCAGGCTTTCATTTTATCAAACAAGACGATAGGGCCCATCTATGCCGAGACTTTGGCATCATCTCTAAAGAAGGCGGGCTTTACCACTTGGATCTACGAGATTGAAGACGGCGAGGACTATAAAAACCTGGCTACCCTCTCTGAAGTGTATGATGCCATGGTTGAGGCGAGGCTAGAGCGTGGAGGCAGTCTCTGGGCCCTAGGTGGGGGCGTAGTGGGGGATCTGGGAGGCTTTGCTGCTGCTACCTACCTGAGGGGTATTCGCCTTGTGCAGGTGCCAACTACGCTGCTGGCTCAGGTGGACAGCAGTGTGGGGGGAAAGGTGGCTGTAAATCATCCCCAGGGGAAGAATTTACTAGGCGCTTTTTATCAGCCCTCCTTGGTATTGGCAGATCTGGATACCCTAAAAACGCTACCGGATCGGGAATGGCGGGTTGGCTTTGCCGAGATCATCAAGTATGGAGTGCTAGCTGGAGGCGAGATCTGGCAGCTGTTGCGCGAGAAAAGTGCCGAGATTGCGGCCTATGAGCCAGAACTTATTCGCAGGCTGGTAGTGGAGTCGGTGAAAATTAAGGCCCAGGTTGTGGCCGAAGATGAACGGGAAGGTGGCTTGCGCATGATTCTGAATCTAGGCCACACTATTGGTCACGGACTTGAGGCTGCCACAGACTATCGGGTTTTCCGCCATGGCGAGGCTGTGGCCATAGGCCTTATTGGCGCAGCCAGACTTGCCAGGAATGAGGGTAAATTCCCTCCCGAACTCACAGGGGAGCTTGAGGAGATCGTGGCCCAATTGGGCCTGCCAGGGGAGGTGCCATCCCAAGGGCGTAGGCCCGGCCTTGTACAGGAGGTATTGGCGCATCTCGCCCATGATAAGAAGGTAGAGGCGGGCCAGATCCGCTTTGTGTTGCCAGTAGAGAAGATAGGCAAGGTGGAGCTTAGCCAGGTGGACGCGGGAATTTTATCTGAGGTTGTGGCAGAGCTTTGCGGGGAGGGAGCAGCATGAAAATTTTAGTTTTACACGGACCAAATTTACAGCTTTTAGGCCAAAGGGAGCCCGCTATCTACGGTCTGGGGACCCTCGAGGAGATCAATGAAAGCCTGCTTCAAGCCAGCGCGAACTTGGGAGTGGAATTGATCATCCATCAGTCCAATCACGAGGGGGAGCTGTTGGATCTCATCGCCGATGCTAGCTCCAAGTGCGCGGGGCTCATTATCAATCCTGGGGCTCTCACCCACTATAGCTATGCACTGCGGGATTGCATCCTAGCCTCCAGATTGCCTGCAGTGGAGGTGCATCTGTCTAATATTTATGCTAGGGAAGAGTTCAGACACAAGAGCGTAACTGCGCCTGTTTGTGTGGGACAGATCTCAGGCTTTGGCGCTTTGGGGTATTCTCTAGGCCTTCAAGCACTCTATCACCACCTGGAATCAGAGAAGGCCACAGGCGAGGCTACAGATTGAGGAGGCAGTTATGGAACAGAGAATAGAGGCATTGTTGGCTCAGTGTGATGCCCAAGGTATTCTCATCACGAGCTATGCTAATCGACGTTATTATTCAGGTTTTAGCGGCTCGAGTGGGATTTTGGTGATTGCCCCTGATCTGAGAATATTAATTACAGATTCCCGTTATACAACTCAGGCCCAGAGGCAAGCGCCCCACTTTAACGTGGTGGAGGCCTCAGATTTTCCAGCCAAATTAGGAGAGATATTGCAAAAAAAGCCCATGGAAACCATAGCTTTTGAAGCAGACGATCTGAGCTGGGGAAGCTATCAGAAGTTCGCCCGGGCTTTGACGGCAAAACTTGTGCCGCTAGAGGATCTTGCGAAGCTCCGGGCAGTGAAAAGTCCTCTAGAGATTGAGAAGATCACCCGAGCAGCCCAGATCACAGATGAGGCTCTCGGGAGGCTTTTGGGCATGCTAAAGGTGGGCATGACGGAGTTTGAGGCTGTTGCGGAATTTGAATACCAGTTGCGACAGCTAGGGGCAGATCTAGCTTTTCCCACAATTGTGGCAAGTGGACACAACAGTGCCCTTCCCCATGCCCAGCCAGGGGAGAGGCGCTTTGCGCCAGGCGACTTTGTTGTCATCGATTGCGGCGCCAGCTGGCAGGGCTATTGCTCTGACATGACCCGGACTGTGGTGGTGGGGCAGGAGCCTACAGTGCAGATGCCGGAAATCTATCAGTTAGTGCTTCAGGCGCAGCTTGCAGGAATTGCGGCTGTGCGCCCACAAATTGGGTGTCGAGAGCTTGACAGTCTCGTCAGGTCCATTATTGAGGAGGGGGGCTATGGCCACGCTTTTGGCCATGGTCTAGGTCACGGTGTGGGCCTTGAGATTCATGAGGAGCCACGGCTTTCTCCTAAAGGCGAGGGTCAGCTTGCCCCTGGCATGATCATTCCAGTGGAGCCTGGAATTTATCTTCCCCATTGTTTTGGCGTGAGAATCGAGGATCTGCTGGTTGTGGGACCCCGCGGAGCCCAAGTGCTCAGCGGGACCACGAAAGAGCTACTCTGCGTTGGGTAAAATATTTCTGCTAGGAAGGAATTGCCAAGGCCGGCAGAGAATATATTTCTTGATTGGAAGCAAGAAGGGGGAAAAATGTTGATCTCAGTAAATGATTTGCGTCCAGGCATTACCATTGAGCTTGAGGGCGGAGTGTGGCAGGTTATAGAATTCCTACATGTAAAGCCTGGCAAAGGCGCTGCCTTTGTACGCACCAAGCTGAAAAATGTCCAGACTCAGGTTGTGCTGGAGCGCACATTTCGGGCAGGGGAGCGCGTTGGGCGAGCCCATGTTGATAACCGGAGTATGCAATACCTCTACAGCACCGGCACAGAATATGTGGTGATGGATCTGGAAAGCTTCGAGCAGATCTCTCTCTCAGAGGAGACCTTAGGCGAGGCCACAAAGTTTCTCAAAGAGAACATGGAGCTAGATGTGCAGCTATATAATGGCCAGCCTATTGGTGTTGACCTACCAAATACAGTTGAGCTGACAGTTGTACAGACAGATCCGGGTCTTAAAGGAGATACTGCCTCAGGAGGCTCTAAGCCTGCCACTTTGGAGACAGGGGCTGTGGTGCAGGTGCCCTTGTTTATTAATGTGGGTGATGTCTTGCGTGTGGATACACGTTCTGGAGAATATCTCTCCCGAGCATAGGGAAAGCTTTGGTAGAGAACATAAAAATAGGAGGTGGCTGACAGATGGCAACAATTAAAGAGCGGGTGGCTTATTTACGAGGACTAATTGCGGGAAGCGGCGTTGGACAGGGGGAGAAGGAGAAACCAGTTTGGGATGAGTTATTGGGGATCATGGATCAGATCGGCGATGATGTATCGGAATTGCAGTCAGATCATTCTGAGCTTGGTGAATACCTCGATGCCATGGATGAGGATCTGGCAGATCTTGAAAGCGACGTTTATGAGCTGGACGATGATGATTTTATGGCAGTTGAGTGCCCCCATTGCAACGATTTGATTTATATCGATCCGTTGAATCTCCTCGCTTCAGAGGACGAAGATACAGACTTTGAGTTGGTGTGCCCCAATTGCAATGAGGCCTTCTTCCTAGATGATGAGGATTTAGCTGACTCGGGTTGCTGTTGCTGCGACTGCGAGGATGAGGTAGAATAATAGTCACAACTATTTTGACGAGAGAAGACGATAGAGCTTTGCTCTATCGTCTTGTTGATCCCGGGGTAGATTTTGCTTGTGATTATTATTTCGAAAAGGTGACCAGTGCCCAGATATTGGCGAAAACAAGAGCAGCGATTGCCAAAATTACAGTGATGGCAAGATTGTTATTCCATTTGTTGTTGGAGTCTAGCTTTTCATCTACTTTTCCGAAGCGTCCATCAACTTTCTCGAAGCGTTCATCCATTTTCTCGAAGCGGGCGTCAATTTTGTCGAAGCGTTCATCCATTTTCTCGAAGCGGGCGTCAATTTTGTCGAAACGCTCATCAATCTCTTTGAAACGAGCCTCTATTTTAGCTTGAAAAGAGGCAAAATCAGCATGGCGCTGGGCGCTTTCTGCACGGATGGCAGCCATAGCTTGATTGAACATGGCCTCTGTTCTCGCTTGTTGCGCTAAGATTTCTGCATGACGCTGATTATCTCGCTCTCGCATTTCGTTCTGTCGCTGTTCTTCCCGTTCTTTCCATTCGATGCGGCGTCTTTCTTCTTCCTTTTGCCTTTCGATACGGTATTGTTTTGTATCCTCCCGCATTTCGGCAAGGGATTGATCAAGGGTGCGTTGGATCCCAATAAACTTTTCGTCTAAACTAGCTATTCTCTGATCTAGGTATTTTTCCAAATAGTGCTCAGACATATTATCCCCTCCTTCGGAAGTAGCAGCTTGCTCAGATGAATGGGGCACTACTTTTAGATTGCGACCTATTTTACCTCTTCCGGTGAGAAGGCCTCCTTCTCGCTCCCCATCTAGATTATAGGCAGCAATACCCTCCCGGACGATTGGCTCTTCCGCTTTTTGTTCCGCCAACTCCTCCTGCTTGTCTTTGTTGTCCTTATCGTCAACCATCGAAGTTGCCTCCCTTCCACAAAGAAAGTTTCCTCTAAGGCTGAGGTTTCTTACAATCAGTACTTGCCTCTAATAAGATATTCTTCGCATATTTCCGAAGGCCTGCTAAGTGATTAAAATATTTTGAAGAGGGTTGCTGTTAGGTGAGAATTGAATCCTGCCAAATGACAGCTGAGGACAGAAATTCTTGGTGTCAATCAAGGGTATTTTAATCGATGAAAAAAATAATTAAGGGAGGGTTTTCAAACCCTTGCGCGAATATTAAAAAGTATACAGTTTCCCTCATTAAATACGCTTCGGAATGCGCTTTATTCAAAAGCTAGAGGGTTTATTCGAGACAAAAGGGATGAAGAGAAGATGGAGCAAAAAAAACTCTCCACGTTCATATTTATTTTATTTTTTGGTTGGTTGCTCTCGTTCCCTTTTGAAGGACGGGTCCTATCTGAACTGGCAATCGAAGCAAAGCTAACAGGAAATCTACATGTTTTTTTTAGCATCTTGGCACATGGGCTGGGGCTAGCTACAAGTGGAATATTTGTTAAGGAGAAAGGTCCCACAAAGAGGTCCCTGAAGATTATCCTGGTGCTTTGTATTTTAGGGAGCCTAGTTTTTTATCTTCCTTTCTCTGGATTGTGGTATTTATCTTTGGGTTTAATCTCCCTTTTGGCGGGCTTTTTTGTGGGCTGGTTGGGCTTTTATTTTAAAAAATTCTCCTCCCCCCAGGAAAGATTGCAGCTGGCAGCAGATGTTCTCATTTATTCTAATATCTTGATGCTTCTGAACAATGTGCTAACCGAATACACCTCTCCGCTCTTGGGGCTCAGCATGGCAATTGGATTTTTAGTAGTTGCCTTTCTTCTTCTGCCTCGCCTGGAGAGCTGCAAGTGGGAGCAGGGTAGCTTGCATCAAGAAAGGGGCAATATCGCAAGTCCTCTCTTTTTTCTGTGTCTTTTTATTTTAATCATCACCATCAACTCGGGATTTATGTACCAAGTTGTGACTCCCTCTTTTGCTCATCTTCGCTTTTTAACCAGCTTCTATTGGGCTCTTCCCTACATTGGGGCCATATTGATAATGAGATACTTGCCTATAAAAACCAACAGAGCTTACCTATTTTATGTTGCCCTGATCATGAACGGAGTTTCTTTTCTCTTATTCATGTTTTTCGACAGGTCAGCTTCCAGCTATCTACTTATCGACACCTTGATGCTGGGCGCCTTTGGAATCTGCGATCTGTTTTGGTGGACCATTTTAGGGAGCTTTTTAGATTACACAACAAATCCTGCCCAGGTTTTAGGAATGGGTTTGTCTATGAACGTACTGGGGGTTTTGGTAGGGGCAGTTGCAGGTGATTGGGCGATCCTTGCAGGGGGGCGAGCGATTGTACCGCTAATAAGCCTGGTGGTTATTTTTGGTACCATCATTATTGTACCGTTGCTCAATAGCAAACTGGCAGCTTATCTAAAAGAGCATGTATTTTTAGTTAAGTTTGGTGAGCATCCCTCCTGTAGCTTGGAGCAAGCACTACAAGATTTCAAGAGCCAAAAGCAGCTGACAAATAAAGAGGCAGAAGTGATCCGGTGGCTTTTGGCGGGCTATACATATAAAGCTATTGCCGAAGCACTTCTCATTAGCGAGAACACTTTGAGGTATCACATCAAAAATATTTATCAGAAGCTGAATATTAACAGCAAGATGGAGCTAATAAAAATGTTCGCCAGTGATATTTGATAAAAAGGATTTGAGCTCTATAAGGGAAGGAAAAAGCAGGTGATGGTGAGAAGTTGAATAAAATTAATTTTAGCAACAAAACAATAATAACTATGATTTTTTCTTTGTTTTTAGCCTGGTTGTTCTCATTCCCCTTTGAGGGGAAAGTTTTATACGCTTTAGCTGCAGAAGCAAAACTCACAGGCAGCCTCTATATTTTTCTTTCCCTCTTCGCACTAGGCTTGGGACTTGGCACAAGTGGTCTTTTTGCCAAAAGGCAACCACCAACGCAGAAATCTATGTTGCTTACAGTTGGAATCTGTCTTGGGGGGAGTTTGTTTTTTTTCTTTCCCATGACTGGACTATGGTATTTTGCATTGGTACTTATCTCTTTTTTTGCAGGTGTTTTTATAGGCTGGTGGGGTTTCTATCTAAAAGAGTATGCCACGACAAAGGAAAGAAAAAAAATCTCAGCACTGATCTTGATCTGTTCGCGCTTATTGATGATTGCCACGAACCTGCTAGCGAAGAGCATACCAGACTTGGGACTGAGCCTGGCAATCCTCTATTTACTAGCTGTTTTCCTGCTTTTATTTAAACTGGACCAACCTTTACAACAGAAAAAAGCTCCTTTGGCACAAGAAAAAGTGGCCCCCAGAGAGCTCTTGCTACCTCTCTGCGCTTTTATTCTTTTTGTCTCCATTAATTCAGGATTCATGTATAGAGTAGTGAAACCTGCTTTCAGTCATTTTGAGTCTTTAGCTAACTTCTATGGGTGGACCTCCTATATTTTGGCATTGGTGATTTTGCGAATACTACCGCAGAAGACAAACAGAGCCTATCTTTTTGATATTGCGCTAAAAGTTTTGGGCATTTCATGGTTGCTATTTTTGTGGATGGACAGATCTATTGTAAGCTATTTGCTGATCGAGAGCACAATGATGGGAGCTTTGGGAGTATTCGATCTGTTTTTATTTTGTATTCTTGGCAGTATTTTGGATTATGCTGTAAATCCTGCCCATGTCTTGGGGATGGGTCTGGCTTTAAATGTGTTGGGTATTCTGCTGGGTGGGATTTTGGGCCAGTTATTAATGTTTTATTTTGGTACAGCAATTGTTGCTGCTGTGGGTCTGCTCCTTGTTTTTGCGAGTATTTTGCTCTTTCCGCCTTTGAATGTTAAGCTGACAGGGCTTCTGGAACATCATTTATTTCTGATTAAGATCCAGGGGCTATCCCACAGGAAAGAGGAGAAAGTACAGCTCACAGGCAAAGAACAACAAATTGTGAAGTTACTCTTGCATGGCTATACGTACAGGGCAATAGCGGAAGCACTATTCATTAGCGAAAACACTCTGAAATATCATACTAAGAATCTTTATCGGAAACTTAAGGTTAACAACAAGATGGATTTGATTAAGTTGTTCGGGAAGTAATATTCAGCAGTATTTCCAATCCGCAGCCACCAGCTGCGGTTTTTTATGTCCAGAATAGGGCCCACACCTTTGGTGTGGGCCTGCTTTTTTAAAAATCACCCATTTTGTGTATTGGTAGAAGGGGAGGAAAGAGCTAAACTAAAGCAGGTTCCCTAGCCAAAACCAGAGGGGAAAGTGGGGTCTACAAACCTTGCCGAAATGGGAGGCGCAAATAAATGTCAATCCATCATGAAATTATTGATTATTTAGAAGCAAAAGATGCCTCGTTCCGTGATCCCAAAAGCTCATCTGAGATTGGCTGTGATCTCAATGTAACACCATCATATGTGCGCTTAGTAATCAAGAGCCTCCTTGTGATGGGAAAGGTTCGAGTGAGAAGAGGGAGGGGAGGAGGCTATTACTGTTAGAGCTTCAGTGTTTTACTAAGAACAGGGAGCGAACTACGAAAAGGCCTTCTGGGGATTCGTAACATCATTTAGGCCGAAAACACAAAAGGTTAGCTATCTGAATAAACAAGTTTTATCTTAAAATAAAAAACGAAAGAGGTCTTGCAATGAAAAAAGTGATTGTTTTTCTCTTGGTATTAGTGGTTATGGCTTCTGTGTCTGCATCTGCTGTAGAATTTCAGAGCCTCACTGTGGATGGAAACTATTGGTTCGGAGCAGCTGAAGGTATTATGTTCTTTGAGGAACCAGCAGATTATACGCATAATTCCGTGAGCGCAGCCATATCTGCCCGTTTTTCCCCTGGCTTTGTCCTGGGGGCTGATTACACCTATGGTAAGCTTTCAAATCCATCCCAAGAAGGAGAGGAGATTCCGATTCCCGCTGGTGTTGGATACACAAACCAACAACAGCTTTTGGGTATTTATGTAGGCTATCCTTACATGTTAGCCCCCGGTTTTGATGTTACAGCCTCAGCAGGCTTGGGCTATTATGCTAATTCACAAAAAATATGGGACATAGAAGAACCCCAAGACAAATTTAGCTTTACCATCAAAAGCACAAAACCCCAGGTTGGTTTGGCAGCTCAATATAAAGTAACGCCACAGTTTTCTCTCAGGGGCAATTTTGGCATTTTCCTAGGCACCGGGGGAACAATTACCATCAATGAAAGCCTCGGGGCTCGTGCTACTGATAGTGAAAACATAGATATTTCACTTGAACTTTTCCGTTGGCAACTGGAAGGGAAATATCTTATAAAGCCGGGCTGGGAAGCTGTAGCTGGGTATCGGGTGTGGGATATTACAGTCTATGATCTAGAAGATGAGATTGATTCATTTGCTTTAGATTCTAAAGGCCTCTACTTTGGAGTTCGCTACAGCTACTAATATCTTAGCCAATAAAAAAAGAAAAGAGGGATTGTCTTGAAAAAAACTGTCGGTTTTGTTTTGGTATTGCTATCTGCCCTAGTGTTAGGAGCATCTGCTGTGGAATTGCAGAGCCTCACAGTTGATGGAAACTATTGGTTCGGAGCAGCTGAAGGTATTGTATTCCTTGAGGGTCCCGCAGATTATACGCATAATTCTGCGAACGCCGCCGTATCTGCCCGTTTTTCCCCTGGCTTTATCCTGGGTGCTGATTACACCTACGGTAAGCTTTCAAATCCTTCCCTAGAAGGAGAGGAGATTCCGATTCCCGATTATATCAAATACACAAACCAACAACAGCTTTTGGGTATTTATGTAGGCTATCCTTACATATTAGCCCCCGGTTTCGATGTCACAGCCTCAGCAGGCTTGGGCTATTATGCTAATACACAAAAACTATGGAACATAGAAGAACCCCAAGACAAATTGAGCTTTACCATCAAAAGCACAAAACCCCAGGTTGGTTTGGCAGCTCAATATAAAGTAACGCCACAGTTTTCTCTCAGGGGCAATTTTGGCATTTTCCTAGGCGCCGGAGGAACAATGACTATGGATGGAGGCAACGGGTATGATGCTACTGAAAGTGAAATCGTAGATATTTCACTTAAACTTTTCCGGTGGCAACTGGAAGGGAAATATCTTATCAAACCGGGCTTGGAAGCTACAGCCGGGTATCGGGTGTGGGATATTACAGCCTCCGATCCTGAGCATGAAGAGGAAGATTCATTAGCTTTAGACTCTAAAGGCCTCTATTTTGGAGTTCGCTATAGCTTCTGATAGCGCGAGATTCTCAAAGAAGGACGGCATGGGGATAAATCGTTCAGTAGATCCTATTTTCCACGAAGGGTATCCCCTGCCACAGAAATGATCGGTAAAGTAAAAACGTCGTAGATGACATAATACATCTACGACGTTTTTTCATCTGAAGGTGAAAGTGAATCCTTATCTCCGTCAGGAGCGTCTAATATTAGTGCAAAAGCGATTCGTAAATTATTCTCTGACAGCGAAGGTTGCATAGGGCGCTTTGGCCTCAAGTCTTGCTTCTTAGGCGAGCTCTTCTACATGAGGGCGAATTTGACGGCTTGCGTGCTTAAAAGTTTACTGTTATTGTATTTTTTCGAAACAGCTTCTTTACTAAATGGGAGAAGCTTAAGGAAAAACCGGAAAGCCGGGATTAATATGATTATTTTGCTTGCCACCCCCCTTTGAGCCTCGGAGACATAAATTTCCCCTCTCTTCAATAAACTGTAGGGGGAGGGGAAAGATATGAAAACAGACATCGGACAACTACTGTCTATTTTTCCGCCTCAGTTGAGGGGCCTATTGGGAGCCCTGCCCTGGGAGCGAGTAGAGGAGATAAGACTCAGAGGTGGCAGACCTGTGGAGATCGTACTCCACGATGGAGACTATTGGCTAGGCCAGAGGGGAGAACTAATAACCCAGGCCCAGCTGGCAGAACCCCTCTCTCCTGTGGCTCTCACAGGCTGTTTGGAGCTGGTCACGAAAAACTCCCTCTATGCCTTAGAAGAGGAGCTGCGAGGCGGCTATGTTACAGTGGAGGGCGGCCATAGAGTAGGGCTTGTGGGCAGAGCCATAGTCCGGGATGGCAAAGTCAAAAGCATGAGAGAAATTGGAGGCCTCAACGTGCGAGTGGCCGGGGAGGTGGTGGGAGCCTCTTCAACTCTCCTGCCGCAGCTTTATAACCCGGAAGCTGACTTGTATTACCGCACCCTGATTATCTCACCCCCTCGGGCTGGGAAAACCACCATCCTCCGGGATCTTGTGCGCCAGGTTAGTGATGGCTGGGAAGGAGTGGGAGGCAGGCGCGTAGGACTTGTAGATGAAAGATCAGAGCTGGCCGGTACCTTTCGGGGAGTGCCTCAAAAAGATGTGGGAGTGCGCACAGATGTTTTAGATGCCTGTCCCAAAGCAGAAGGAATTATGATGCTGTTGCGTTCCATGTCGCCTCAGATAATCGCAGTGGATGAAATCGGTAGACCCGAGGATGCACAAGCTCTAGGAGAAGCCCTCAATGGGGGAGTGGGAGTTTTTGCCACAGCCCATGCAGGCTGCTTAGAGGAATTAGAAGAACGTCCCATCCTCCGGGAACTTGTGGAGGCGAAAGTATTTCAGCGTTTTGTACTCCTCTCCAGAGAAAATGGGGTAGGTACAATCGCATGGGTGCGTGGGGTGGATGGTTGACAGAGAGAAGAGAAAAAGCGAGGGCGAGCCTCGCTTTTTTCGATCTAAAAATAAATATTTTTAAGTGGTTATTTTTTTTTAAGAGGTAGCATATTTTATTCGGGGATGGGAAAAAATGTTTCCATCAGTTAATCCAGCTGAACAAAAGCGCTGGATAACTCCCTTTTGGCGAGGCAGTCACCAAAAGGGCACGAAAGAGAATTGGGGGAAATTAGATGAGAAAAATTTGCTTACTCTTACTGGTTCTTTGCCTAGGTTTCGCTGCCAGCTCTTTTGCAGCCACAGTGCAATCTCCCACGGTAAGTGTCACCATCAGTACAGTTCAGGATCTTGCCATCGACAGTCTCAATGTCACAATCCCGGCTCCTTCAGTTGCGGACTACAACGCAGGCAACACCCAAACTGCAAGCAATGTGCTTACAGTAAAAAGCAATGTGCCCTGGGAACTTAAGATGAGAGCAATTAGCTGGTCTAAGCCAAACGAAAAACCACTCTCTGATTTAAAATGGAAGAGGCAAGGTAGCGCTGGTGATTTTAATGCGTTCACATTCACAGACGATACAGTTTTCTCTGGAGCTGCCACCTCCGGCACAGTGATAACTGTAGATTACCTGATGAAACTATTTTGGGAAGCAGATGAGCCCGGCGTATATTCAGCAGATCTAACATACACCTTGGTCACAGGCAGCAGTAACTAGAAACATTTAGCCAATAGGGGACTGCCCGTGGAGGTATCCTCCACGCCCCTATTTTTTAAGGGGGGGAAACTTTGAAAAGACATTTTCAGCCATTTGTATTTTTTCTAGTGTTCTGCTTTACCTCTACAGCCTACGGCATGCTTCAGTGTTCCTTTGAAGACAGAACCCTAGAGCTCAGTCCAGGGGAGAGGGGCCAGCTTGAGATCGAAGTGTTAAATCCGGACACACAACCCCTGGCCATCCGCGCCTATATAGGGGACTGGCTCCGAACAGAGGCAGGAGAGCAACAGTTCCATCCTCCAGGTACAGTAGCAAATTCCGCAGCAGGACAGTTGAGATTGGCCGAATCCCTAATTATTCTTGAGCCTGGGGAAGAGGGTAAGTTTCAGCTATCTGCCACAGTGCCCCCAGAGCAGGAGGGAAGCAGGACTGCTATGGTGTTTGTGGAAGCAGAAAGGGCACCTCAAACTGAGAGCGGATCCGCGGAGATGCAAATTAAATTCCAGATTAGCCTTCGCTACGGGATCAAGATCTATCTGGTGGCCAGAGGTACACAGCAGCCCCGCTCGCGGTTTTTAGAGCTGTCGTTGGAGCCACAACAGGCCGGGAAGCTACCTGTTACTTTGGCTGTGGAGAATACAGGCAATCTCCACCTCAAATACCGAGGGCAACTGGAGGTAAGGGATTTTACCGGCAAGGTGCTAGAGGTGGTGGAGCTTCCACCATTCTCCATTCTCCCTGGCGCAAAACTGAAGCTTGAAAGCCAGATTGAGCCCCCTCCAGTTGGAGAATATTTATTATTGGCCCTTGTGGACTATGGCAGCAAAACTATGGCAGCTGAGGCACAATTTATGGTAAAGGGGGGAGGGGACAGTTGAAAAAAATCATTTTCTTCGCTTTACTTTTTTTGTGCTGGGGCGCTTGGGCAGAGAATACCCTAGAAATTGATACCATGTCATTTACATACCAAGCCAAAAGGAAAGATCTGGACGCAGGCTTTTTTGACTTCCCCGGACAAAATCGACTAACAGTAGAAGCCACAACGCCCTGGCAGTTATACCTGCGGACAGACAATCCTGTGTTTTCAGCTACAGGCGACTACTACAAACCTGTGGGAGATCTTCTTTGGCGGCTGAAAAATCAGGGTCTATATAATCCCCTGACCCATTCTCCACAGTTGGTGGCACAAGGCGAGATGGGGAAAACTCAGGTGATGGTGGAGTATCGGATGTTGCTCTCATGGCAAAATCTGCCGGATACCTATACTGTGACTTTGCTCTATACATTAACTTCACAAGGAGCACAGTAATGAAAAAGCTATTTTGCAAAGCATTGTTATTAACCCTCATTTGTTTTGTTGCCCGGGCAGGTAGCCTCGAGCTTTCCGCACCTTTGAGTAGACAAGCTGCCCCCCGCCGCCTTGTGACTTTGGGTTTTAAGGTGAAAAATACAAGTAACCAACAGCTCGAGCTACAGTTTCAACCCCACCTGCCGCAACTGTGGGAACTATTGCGCACTCCAGATCCTAGAAGTCTTCCGGCAGGTGAGGAGATTATTGTCCCCATCACAGTCCTCATCCCACAACAGGTAGCAGGCGGAGTATATGAGCTGGAACTTGTGGTGAAGTGCGGCTCCCAATTATTCCGCGCTATAGCTCAGGTGGAGGTAGAGAGCTATAGCGGTGCTAAACTTTCTTTTCAAGAGAGAGAGCTTGTAATTGCAAAAGGAAATAAAGCCGCTGTGGCCTTTGTGCTGGAGAACACAGGCAATTGTCCCGAGAGGTATTGGCTCCGCGGGCGAGGCTTGAGTGTACTTCCCATCAGCGCAGGTGGTATCCTCAAGCAAGGAGAGACCAGGGAAGTGATAGCACAGGTGACGGTACCATCAGACTCTGCTGTGGGACCTGGCTGGCTGGAAATTGAGGTGGGAAAAGAAGGAGACGTGGGGGTTTTGGCCAGGGCGAGATTACCCTATACTATAGTGTCAGCGCCTACCTCCTCCCTGAGCCCCACTCTTCGCGGTAAGCTCTCGTTGGAGCTTCACAGAAGTGATGCGGGGCTATTTTCCCTTCAGGGTAGTTTCTTGGGAAACAGCAATTTTGATCGAGGATACCTTAACCTGAAGTTGGAGCACTACCTAGGCGGGAGTCGGAGCCAAATCAGCTGGCACAGTGGTAACTGGGCTTTAGCTGTAGGCGATCTTTATCTCGCAGGGAATAGCCTGCAAGAGCCAGTAGAAGAGCGAGGACTGCTGTTCACACTCAAAGAGAGGGGCAAATTCACAAATTTCTTTTGGTACCCAGGCTATTTCTCCTATCGGATGGGTCCCACCTCAGTTGCCATAGCCACAGATAAACAGCAGCAGCTTTGGGTTTACGGGAGAGGGGAGGTAGGTCAAAAGACAAGACTATGGGGGGAGGTGGGAATGCCTGTGGCAGGCTCCCTTTCAGACTCCACCGTAGCCTTTCGCCTTGGCGGGCAGAGAAGGAATCTCCATTCTTTTTGGACTGCCGATTGGCTCTGTGCAGGTGCAACCACCTGGGGCAATAATCAGGATCTGTGGCGTTTGAACCTTACGGGTCAGTATAACCCCCTCCTGCTCTCTTATTCTTCCCAACATAGCATTCTCTGTCCCCAAGTAGGGGAGTCCCGGGGCACTGTAGGAGTCGCGTTTGCCCTAGGCCGCGGGAACATTATCTTGCGCCTAGGTCAGGGACAACGTACCAGTCTAAACCAAAAGCTTGAGGAACAGGGCTGGGAGCTGAACTATCATCGGAGGTGGGGTACTGTCTACCTCTACCTTGCTCAAAGCGCTATGCCCCTCTACCCCTCACGACACCAGATGCGTCTGGGCCATTATACCGGCGGCTTCTCTACCTGGCTGGCTCTAGATGGCCAAGAGGATTACCATGAGCTGAAGCTAGGGCTTCTGTGGCGTCGGGGTGGCCGAACCTGGGAGGTCCAATGGCAGGGGCAAGAGGATGCTCAGAATTTGACCCTCAATCTAACCCAACCATTAGATCAGCTGCAGTCGCTGCGTTTAGGTGCAAAGATCACAATGGCTGAGGCAACAAGCTGGCAGTTTACTGTGGGCTATGGTGTTGGCTTGAATCTGCCCATCCCCTTTTTGAAAACTAAAGGTAGCCTTCAAGGCAGGGTTTTCATCGATGAGAATAATGATGGAATCTGGCAA
>ENA-UOOE01001464-UOOE01001464.1-fermentation-metagenome-genome-assembly--contig:-NODE-1464-length-19906-cov-2.982671_pt1 | contig 19906 bp, 15 predicted proteins | sample MGYA00245776_ERZ724021 | MGnify/ENA primary metagenome ERZ724021 (study PRJEB28704, sample SAMN03018321) | fermentation metagenome | biome: anthropogenic terrestrial biome; feature: soil; material... | reverse complement strand
GGATGCAAATTTTGCACAGTTAGCCGAAATAATAAAGAAAACTGCTTTTAAAATTACCCGTGTCGGTCAGCTTGTTGCTCGTGAGGCAAGTTCAATGCTCGGCATTCCCTTCGGAATAGTCGACCTCTCGCTTGCGCCGACACCCGCCATAGGAGATTCGGTTGCAAGAATCCTCGAGGAAATGGGTCTTGAGTGCTGCGGAGCATATGGAACAACCGCCGCGCTTGCACTTCTAAACGATGCGGTTAAAAAAGGCGGAGTGATGGCTTCCTCACAAGTCGGAGGGCTTTCCGGTGCATTTATTCCGGTCTCTGAAGATGAAGGCATGATAAATGCGGTTAATAAAGGTGCGCTGACACTTGAAAAGCTTGAGGCGATGACGGCGGTCTGTTCTGTCGGTTTGGATATGATAGCTGTTCCCGGTGATACCGAAGCAGACGTTATTTCAGCAATGATTGCCGATGAGATTTCTATCGGGGTAGTCAATTACAAAACCACCGCAGTAAGGGTTATACCCGCGTTCGGAAAAAAACTCGGCGACACCATCAGCTACGGAGGTTTATGGGGCGAAGCTCCTGTTATGGAAATTAACAAATACTCCCCTTCAAAGTTTATTGGCAGAGGCGGACGTATTCCCGCACCCATTCAGTCACTTAAAAATTAGATAAGATTCAGGATAACATATGTTTTTTAAAAATTTGCTTACAGACAAGCGTTTCTGGAAATCAACGCTTATTCTTGCGATACCCATCGCGTTACAGAATCTGCTCTCGAATTCCGCTTCGCTTGTCGATATACTTATGATCGGAAAGCTCGGTGACGACACAATATCCGCAGTAGGAATGGCGTCTCAGATAGCTTTTCTCAATAATCTTTTCCTGTTCGGAATCATATCGGGCGGGTCTGTTTTCGTGTCGCAGTTCTGGGGTGCCGGAAACATGCGTGGTATCAAGCGAACCTATGGAATCATACTCGCTAACTGCATTCTCGTTTCGTTTCTTTTCTTCTCGGCTGCTTTTTTTGCTCCCGAGCTCTGTATAGGATTTTTCACAAACGATAAAGCTATAATCGAAATAGGCGCAAGATACCTGAAATATGCTGCTTTCTCTTATTTCGGGATATCGCTTACAATGGGATTTTCCTGCGTACTTCAATCAACAGAACAGGTACGAATCCCTTTGTACTCGAACATAATCGCCGTATTAACAAACGTTTTTTTCAACTATGTGCTTATTAACGGAAAGCTCGGCTTTCCGTTGTTGGGTATTGAAGGTGCCGCGATAGCAACCATATTGTCCTCGGTTATAAACCCGATAATCATTATTCTTTTAGCATCAATAAAAAAATCAATCATAATCGCACCGCCAAACGAAGTATTTTCATTTTCCTTAATCGGACTGAAGGGCTTTTATAAAATAGCGCTGCCTGTAATACTCAACGAAGTGTTGTGGGGGCTCGGAATGACGGTTTATAATTCTATCTTCGGGCATATGAGCTCGGAGTTATACCCATCCATAACTATTACAAAAACCGTAATGGATATTGTTTTCGTTGTGTTTGTCGGATTATGTAACTCCTGTGCCGTACAGGTTGGGAAGCAGGTCGGCGAAAGGAATTTTGACAGAGCAAAAACATATGCAAAGCGCTTTCTTTTTCTTATTCCCTTTTTCGGGTTTATTCTCGGAATGCTCGTCATAGCCCTGCGCGGGAGTATACTCAGCCTTTTCAGCGTTAAGGAATCCGTTCGCGATACGACTATGTTGCTTTTGATGATATACGGTCTGAATCTGCCAATCCGCAATATTCAATACATTTCAATCGTCGGGATATTTCGTGCCGGCGGTGACACAAGAACGGGACTTCTTTACGATATTGGTATTCTCTGGGGTATAGGTATTCCCATTACTTTCATATGCGGGATTTTACTGCGTTTAGATTTTGCGTTGATTTATTTTCTTATGCTGTCAAGCGAGGATATACCGAAATCCATTTTGTGCCTGCGTTATTTCTTCAGTATGAAGTGGGTAAAGCCGGTAGCTCAGAACACAGAGTGTGAATTATAAAGAAAAATATAAAGATGTGAAAAATGGAGGCGATGTGCCTCCATTTTTATAAGCTCGTCATTTGATTTATCAGAAATAATCCTTCGGTACACTCAACGATATTACACCATTAAGCTGATGTTTTATTACAGTAACTCAGACCGCCCTTTTGAATATATCGTAAGTACCGAGTACATGGCGTTTAACTTTAAGGTAATCAGAGGAAACCGGAGATGTGCCGCCGCCGACACATGCAGCTTTGTTCTGTTCTTCGGATAAAGTAAAAGTTCCGAGGAAAGCTCTCTTTACCAGAAGATAATCTCTTGCTGTAATCGTACCGTTACCGTCTACATCTCCCAAAACTATAGCTGTATAAGATACCGAGCCTACATCAATGATGCAACCGGTACCGACTTTTTCGTCGTCGGCAAGTAAAACTCCGTCGGAATTCTCAACGGTTATTTCACCTGTAAACTGCGCTTTTATTTGCCCGACAGTCATGTCATCATATAATCCTGTCATATATGAGCCGCTTATTGACAAATTGCTCTCCGACTTGAGCACTGCATCACCGGGATCTGGCTTAACATAGGCAGACGGATTAAGATCCGGAAAAACGAATACTTTTGAGTATTCGGAAAAGAAACTTCCGTTTTCTATATGTGATTGAGAAAAGGTTTTCGTGCCGAAGTTTACCGAAACCGTATCCGCACCGGCAAGGAAGAAATCATATCTGATGACATTCTGGTCATCCCAGGTAACGTCGACGCCATACCAATTATCATTCTCCATTTGCACATAGTTCCACATATGAGGCTCTGTTCCGCTGTTGGTTACACCATCTCCGACTACAAGAACACAGGGGATGTTATATTTATCGCACAATAGCTTAAAAGCCTCGGCATATCCCTCGCAGACCGCTTTTCCGTCTACAAGACTACCGTACGGCTCGTGAGCGTATATTGCGGAAGAGCTATAAACTACATTATTGCACAGATAGTCATGGATATCTTTTAAAATATCATAACGGGAAGCCGAGTCTGTATCGAAATCATCTATCTCGTTTAAAACTGCGTCTTTATATGTACTGGTAGTGAATTCTGAATAAACTGACGCAACTTTGATTCTTATGGTTATCCCGGCTATTGTCCAGGTAGTTTTCCCCCCTGAAGTCGTTTCGTAATAGGTATATAAGTACGAAGTGGATGTTGTCGGATCTCCTCTCAAATCAAGCCAAAATACGATCGGGTTATCACTTAGATACGCATTAAGAGTAGGTTCCACGATATCTCTGATCAAATCGCCAATATCTTCCATTTCTCCTTCTGTGATAGTATTACCGCTGAGTGTGTATGTAAGCGGAGTAATCAAATCAAATTCTATATCGGTATTTGTCGTTGGCATTGGGTTCATCTCGTTATAAACATTCTTCTGTTCGGCACTGAGTTGATTGTAAAATGAACCGCTGTATTCACCGGATTCCGTTGATAGCCGGTTAACGATTAAGGGGAATTCAACACTGCGTATGATATTGTTTAAATCTTTTGCGGAAACAACTGTAGTAAAAAGAGGAGTTAGCAGAAAAATAACCGTAATCAGGATAAAAATTCTTTTTTTCAAAATATTACCTCCAAAAAATAATTATGAAAAAGTACCCATTCATAAACCGGGTACTTTTTTATTATATCAAATCCTTGATGCTATTTCAATAAGAAAATCAGCAGTATTGACCTGCTTTTTATTACCAAGTGTTGAAATCAAACAGAGATCCTTTGTCATAATGCCGTCTTCAACTGTTTCGATACAGCACTTCTCCACCCTTTGGGCAAAATCGGAAAGCTCGGCTAAGCCGTCAAGCTCACCCCTTTTTCGAAGCGCACCCGTCCATGCAAAAAGAGTAGCAATCGGATTTGCGGTCGGTTCCTCACCTTTCAAATATCTGTAATAATGACGCTGAACAGTGCCGTGAGCCGCTTCGTATTCATATACACCGTCCGGCGAGACAAGCACGCTTGTCATCATAGACAACGAACCAAACGCGTTTGCCACCATATCCGACATAACATCACCGTCGTAATTCTTGCACGCCCATATAAAACCACCTTCTGAACGCATAACTCTTGCTACAGCATCGTCGATAAGAGTATAGAAGTATTCTATACCGGCCTTTTCGAAAAGATTCTTGAACTCGTTTTCGAAAATCCCGGCGAAAATATCTTTGAACCGGTGGTCATAGGTTTTTGATATAGTGTCTTTTGTGGAAAACCACAAATCCTGTTTTAACTCAAGCGCGTAGTTAAAGCAGGAACGGGCAAAACTCTCGATGCTTATATCGATGTTGTGCATACCCTGCACAACACCTGCTGTTTTAAAATCGTGAATAAGTGTTTTTGTCTGATTTCCGTCTTTATCGGTAACAAGTATTTCCGCCTTTGCTCCGGCGGGTACTCTGACCTCTGATGCCTTGTAAACATCGCCGTAAGCGTGTCTTGCTATTGATATAGCCGACTTCCAGTTCGGCACATAAGGAGTAATGCCTTTTACTACAATCGGAGTGCGGAAAACTGTGCCGTCAAGAACGGCGCGAATCGTTCCGTTGGGGGATTTCCACATCTGCTTGAGATTATATTCCGATACTCTGTCAGCGTTAGGAGTTATTGTGGCGCATTTGACCGCGACTCCGAGACGCTTTGTCGCATTTGCGGAATCTATTGTAACACGATCGTCAGTTTCGTTACGGTGTGCCAAACCGAGATCGTAATATTCGGTTTTTAAATCAACGAACGGCAATATGATAATATCTTTGATTTGCTGCCAGATGATTCTTGTCATCTCATCTCCGTCCATCTCTACTAACGGGGTGGTCATTCTGATTTTAGACATCTATTAATCTCCTTTCGTATAATTCAACAGTCCTCCTGCGACAAGAATATCACGCTGTCTTTTGGATAAATTCAGGTTGAGCGTAATACTCCTGCCGGTTGTTTTATTAAAGATATCCGTTGTATCCTTGCTTTCAATATCATTTTTTATATCTGAAAGGACTAATTCGTCGCCTTGAGAAATATGTTCGTAATCATCCTCATTTGCAAAAGTAAGCGGTATTATTCCGGCGTTTATAAGGTTTGCGGCGTGAATCCTCGCAAAGCTCTTTGCCAATACAGCTTTTACACCGAGATAAAGCGGAACAAGAGCAGCATGCTCTCTCGAACTTCCCTGACCGTAGTTAGCGCCGCCTACGATAATCCCGCCATTCTTTTTAATCGCTCGCTCCGAAAAGCCCTCGTCACATACGGAAAAGCAGTATTTTGACAAATAAGGAATATTAGAGCGGTATGGCAGAATTTTTGCACCTGCAGGCATAATATGGTCTGTTGTGATATTGTCTCCTATCTTTAAAATACATTCCGCTTGTATGCTTTTTTCAAGCGGAACGGTTTTTGGAAACGGCTTGATATTAGGTCCTCTGACTACCTCGATGTCACCGGCTTTTTCGGTCGGTGCCGGTGGTACTATCATATTATCGTTTATAAGGAACTTATCAGGCAGCTTTATCTCCGGCTCGCATCCGAGCTCAGTCGGGTCAGAGAGCACTCCCTTTATTGCGGAATATGCGGCAAGTTCGGGTGAAACAAGGTAGATTTGTGCATCCTTTGTTCCGCTCCTACCCTCAAAATTCCGGTTGAAGGTCCGTAAGCTGATCCCGCCGCTGTTGGGAGATTGTCCCATACCGATACACGGACCGCAGGCACACTCTAAAATCCTCGCTCCGCTTGCGATAATATCAGCAAGCGCACCGTTTGCCGCAATCATATTATAGACTTGCTTCGATCCGCAAGCGACAGAGAGACTGACGTTTTCGGAAACGGTTCTGCCTTTCAAAATATATGCGACTTTCATCATATCGACATATGATGAATTAGTGCAGGAACCGATACATACCTGGTCCACCTTTATTCCGCTGAGTTCTCTTACTGATTTTACGTTATCCGGGCTATGCGGACAGGCTACCATCGGTCGTATTGCGCTTAAATCGATATCAATAACCTCATCGTAAACCGCATCGCTGTCCGAAGCGAGAGGGATATAATCCTCTTCTCTGCCCTGCGCTTCTAAAAACTCCCTTGTAATTTCGTCCGACGGGAATATTGAGGTCGAAGCTCCCAGTTCTGCTCCCATGTTCGTTATTGTAGCTCTTTCGGGAACAGAAAGTGACTTGATACCATCTCCGCCATACTCGATGATTTTACCGACACCGCCCTTGACGCTCATGATCCTTAGCACCTCAAGAATGATATCCTTTGCCGATACCCAGTCACCAAGCTTTCCGGTAAGGTTAATCTTTACCATTTTCGGCATATTTATATAGTATTCACCGCCGCCCATTGCAACAGCGACGTCAAGACCGCCTGCGCCGAAAGCGAGCATTCCTATACCTCCGCCGGTAGGTGTATGGCTGTCGGAACCTATAAGGGTCTTACCCGGTATGCCAAAACGCTCAAGATGAACCTGGTGACAAATTCCGTTACCGGGACGTGAAAAATAAAGTCCGTACTTTTTTGCGATTGTCTGTATATATTTATGATCATCCGCATTTTCAAAACCGGATTGCAGGGTATTATGGTCGATATATGCCACCGAAAGCTCGGTTTTTACCCTTGGTATCCCCATCGCTTCAAATTCGAGATAAGCCATCGTACCAGTAGCGTCCTGCGTCAGCGTCTGATCTATTTTTAATCCTATTTCGCAGCCGACCTCCATGCTGCCGGATAGCATATGTTCTTTAATTATTTTCTGTGCTATAGTTAATCCCAATATCAATCATCCTTTCTGTCGCAAAGCGGAATATATTCTACCCCCTCAAGTATGGGACGGTATGCAGGACGCATTATCCTCTTGCAGGCGGTAGCTTCCTCTATCCTGTGCGCACACCAGCCCGCCATCCTCGCAACCGCGAAGAGCGGTGTAAACAGTTCCATCGGTATTCCGAGCATACGATATACTAATCCGGAGTAAAGATCGACATTCGCACATACGGAAGCTCTCTTGTCGCCCTTGATATCTGATAATACCGACGGAGCAATCCTTTCAACCGCATCTAAAATACGAAAATCATCATTAAAGCCTTTTTCATCAACCAATTTCTTTGCGTTTTCTTTTAAAATAATCGCCCTCGGATCGGAAAGCGTATACACCGCATGACCTATGCCATATATAAGCCCGCTGCGGTCACCCGCCTCTTTTTGCGCTATTTTTATAAGAAACCGCTTTATCTCGTCGTCGTCTTTATAGTCGTTTACACCGGCTTTTATAAAGTCGAGCATTTCGATTACCTTAATGTTTGCTCCGCCGTGACGCGTACCCTTTAACGAACCGATACCTGCCGCTATTGCGGAATAAGTGTCCGTCGAAGAAGAGGACAAAACCCGTACGGCAAAGGTTGAATTATTACCGCCGCCATGCTCGGCATGCAGCATCAAACACCTGTCAAGAAGCAGAGCCTCATCTCTTGTAAATTTCCTGTCAAAGCGAAGCATCGAGAGTATATTCTCTGCAAACGAAAGACCGGAAAGCGGCTGGTGCAGATACATGCTCTTGCCGTCGTAAACCCTACGCTTAGCCTGATATGCCGCAACCATAATCAATGGCAGTCTTGATATAAGCGAAAAGGCTTGCTTAAGCAGATTCTCAACCGAGTTATCCTCAGTATCGCTCTCATAGCTGTATAATGCAAGCACGCCTCTTTGCAGTTTGTTCATTATGTTAGGGGATGCTGCCTTTATTATCATGTCCTCTACAAAATCCTTAGGCAATTCCCTGTTGACCTCTAAAGCGTAAGAGAAAAATTCAAGCTCATCCTTTGTGGGTAACGAACCGAAGAGTAAAAGCCATGCGACTTCCTCATAACCAAAGCGGTTTTCTGCAGTGAAGCCGTCAATGATGTTGTTTATATTTATTCCTCTGTAAAAAAGCTCACCCTCGTGAGGCTTTCTCTCATACTCATCGATTATATAACCATGTACATTGCTGATTCTTGTAAGCCCTGCAAGAACACCCGTACCGTCGGCGTTACGCAGACCTCTCTTGATATCAAATCTTTTATAATATTCCTCGTCAAAGTTTATATTGCGTTTCATCTCATCCGTCAGCTTCTGCAAACGGTCGCCATTGATCATTATCCTCTCGTTATCCAAAAATACCAGCTCCTTAAAATCTTCATTCCGTACCTTTTTACAAGGTCAAAATAAAGTATGGAGAATTATAGCACGGCAAAAAAGGTTTGTCAATAGCAAAATGAAATTTAATAAAATTAAAATTTCATATTAAACGATTTTTCTTGTAAATAATATTAAAATCTATCAATTTATGAATTTTGAAAAATATAATATTTCATTTATGTGCTTAAAGAGTTTTGATTATCCGTTCAGCGGCGAGCTGCGTATTCTCGGCACTGCCAAAGCCTGTAAGCCTGAAATAACCTTCTCCGTTTCTGCCAAATCCACTGCCGGGTGTACCGACTATATTGCAGCTTTCGAGCAGATAATCAAAGAAATCCCAGCTCTTCATGCCGCCGGGGCACTTAAGCCAAATATAAGGAGAGTTTTTTCCTCCGAAAAAGCTGATATTCTTAGATGAGAGAGCCTCTCCGATTACAGCGCAGTTATGCTTGTAATAACTTATGTTTTCATTGATCTGCTCCCTGCCCTCCGGTGTAAAAACAGCTTCTGCGCCTCTCTGAATGATATAAGGCGTTCCGTTGTATTTTGTTGATTGTCTGCGCAGCCATAAATCGGCAAGTCTTTTTCCCTGACGGACAAGCTCTTTTGAAATTGCGGTGTATCCGCAGCGTGTTCCGGTAAATCCCGCCATTTTGGAAAACGAACAGAATTCGATAGCGCAGGTTCTTGCGCCCTCTATTTCAAATATCGAATGCGGTAGCTTGCTGTCGTCAATAAACGCTTCATATGCCGAGTCGAACAAAATAACAGCGTCCTGTCTGTTGGCGTAATCAACCCACGCCTTAAGAGATTTTCTGCTATAAACAGCACCAGTAGGATTGTTCGGAGAGCATATATAGATTATGTCAACCTTTTTTCCGCTGTCAGGAAGGGGCAGAAATCCATTATTTTCGTTAGCATCAGCAAAAACGACCTCTCTGCCCGCCATGATATTTGTGTCTACATAAACGGGATAAACAGGGTCTGGAACCAATACAATGTTATCTTTGTCAAATATATCAAGAATGTTACCGAGGTCGCTCTTTGCCCCATCGGAAACAAAAATCTCATCTATTGAAAACTGAACGCCATGCTCTTTGTAATAATCTGTGATTGCTTTACGGAGGAACTCATAACCCTCATATTCACCATAGCCCTTGAAGCTCTCTTTGATTCCCATTTCTATACTTGCCTTTTCCATTGCTTTGACACACGCTTTTGGAAGCGGCAGAGTAACATCACCTATACCCATCCTTATTATTGACGCTTCAGGATGGGTTTTCTGAAAATCCTTTGTCTTGTTCGCAATATCTAAAAAAAGATAGCTCTCCTGAAGATTATTAAAATTGCCGTTTATTTTCATATTTCTATTTCTCCCGTAAATACTTTCTTTGCTTCACCCGTCATAAATACGCTCTCATCTGTAAATTCAATGCAGAGCTTTCCACCCTTCAAGAGCACCTCAACCTGACTGCCCTTGTCGCAATGACCGCAAAGTACAGACGCAACAACAGCAGCACAAGCGCCGGTTCCGCAGGCAAGCGTTTCGCCGCTGCCCCTCTCCCAGACGCGCATTTTTATATGTGTCGAATCAATTACCTGAACAAATTCGGTGTTCACTCTTTCGGGAAAAATGGGATGATTTTCAAATTGCCCGCCTATTAATGAAAGATTCAAGCCATCGACATCGTCGACAAATACCACACAGTGTGGATTGCCGATACTGACACAAGTTATCTTATGCTCTTTTCCTCCGATCTCCACCGGACGGTTTATAACATTGTCACCATCTAAAAGCACGGGTATGAGCGAGGGTTTTAAAACAGCTTTACCCATATCGACGCGCGCACCGACAGCAGTACCGTTTTGAATTTTCAGCTTAATCTTCTTTATACCCGAAAGGGTTTCTATGCTGATCTCCTCGTTTTTTACAATCCCGTTGTCATACAGATACTTCCCCACGCAGCGTATAGCGTTGCCGCACATTTCTCCCTCGCTTCCATCCGCGTTGAACATCCGCATCATAGCATCGGCGATTTCCGAATAACATATAAGAATAAGGCCGTCGCTGCCGATACCGAAATGACGGTCAGACAGCTTAATGGCAAGCTCCTCCGGGTTTTCGACTTTTTCCTCAAGGCAGTTTATATAAATATAATCGTTTCCTGTGCCGTGCATTTTTGTAAATCTCATAAAATCCTCCGATATTTAACAGAAAAAAGCAGAGTAAACCCGCTCTAAAGAGTAACCGTAGCAGCAGTAGACTCATCGAGCAGCTCCTTCATCGAATACATTCCTTTTTTCTTTGTTTTAATAAACGCTGCGGCACGCAGAGCACCGTCTGCAAGAAGCTCCCGGTTGGAGGCGGAATGCGAAAGCGTTATAACCTCGTTGTTGCCGCAGAACATAACCTCATGCTCTCCGATAATATTCCCGCCTCTGACCGATTGAATACCGATCTCATTTTTACGGCGTAATCGGTGTTCTGTCGTCCTGTCGAATATAAATTCCGATTCCCCTCGAACCTTTTTTATAGCTTCCGCAAGCATAAGTGCGGTACCGCTCGGAGCGTCGAGTTTTTTATTATGATGCTTTTCGATTATTTCCACATCATAGTCCTCGCCGAGTATAGAAGCAGCTTTTTTGCATAAGTTCAATAGCAGATTAATACCGAGCGACATGTTTCTTGAGTAAAAAACCGGCACGGTTGCCGACAGCTTATGGAGCCTTGACAGCTCCTCCTCGTTATGCCCGGTTGTTGCTATAACAAGAGGAATATGATTCTTTTTTGCATATGGAATCAGCTGATCGACAGCACTGTGATGCGAGAAGTCAACGATCACATCGGCATGTACAGTTATCTCGACAATATTGCTTACGATATTGAAATCGCCCGCAGACGACGGAATACACTCTGCACGCTCGACGCCTGCTACGATTTTACAGTTGTTTGCTGCTGCTGCAGCGGTAACGGCTCTACCCATTCGCCCTGCCGCACCGCATAAAATAATCTCGGTCATTTTTTGTTTCCTTTTTTGATTTTTTGTGATATAATATTGTCGGTATAATAATTAATCTGACTAAAAGCACATTCAGCCGGCATTTGGAAAATGCTTAGGCATTTTCTGAATGCTAATACTAACTTCTTGCCGACAATTAGATTAATCTGACTAAAAAGCTCACTCAGCAGGTATTTACTTAATCAAATTGTAATTTCGCATAACATTATACAGCTTTTCGTTATCCGACTCATCCATCTCACATAACGGAAGCCTCATATCGGATCTGCAAAAACCCATTTTTGCCATCGCCGTCTTTATCGGGATCGGGTTTACCGTCATAAACATCGCGTTCATCAGTTTTAGATATTTTAACTGCAGCTCGGCAGCTTTCTTGACATCGCCTTCAAGATAAAGCCTTGTAAGCTCTGAAATCTCGGCAGGCATTACATTCGAAAGCACCGATATTACCCCTACCGCACCTATACTCATCATAGGTACTATACGGTCATCATTTCCGCTGTATATATCAAGCTCCCCTACGCAGGCTTCCAAAAGATCGGAGATGAATGTAATACTGTCGCTCGCTTCCTTGACACCTACAATGTTCGGATGCTTTGCAAGTTCCTTATAAGATTCGATGGAAATGTTCAGATTAGTCCGTGCGGGAACGTTATAAAGCAGCACGGGTTTGTCGACAGAATCGGCGATTAAATTAAAATGCTTGACAAGTCCCTTCTGAGATGCTTTATTATAATAAGGAGTCACCGATAGAATGGCGTCCGCTCCGACATCACAGGCATGCTTTGACAGCTCTATCGCATAAGCGGTATCGTTCGAACCGGTACCTGCGATAACGGGAACACGCTTTGACACCTTCTTTACCGTATATTCGATAATATCCCTATGTTCGTCATCCGAAAGCGTTGCCGCCTCTCCTGTTGTTCCGCATACGACAATCCCGTTTATCCCGTTTTTAATCTGATATTCGAGTATATTGCCGTATACATCATAATCAATAACGCCGTTTTTGAAGGGCGTTACCACAGCTGTTGCCGCACCTGTAAAAACTCTTGCTTTGTTTGACATGTGAATTCTTCCTTCTGTAAATAAAATATGTAAAGAAAAAGGATTTAAATGTATTTTGACTTATCTTGTATAGTAACACCTATCGATAAAAAAGTCAAATCTTTTTTGTCTTAAAACCTTCACTTTAAGAAGCTTTTAAGGTTTTTCTAATATTATATTCATGAGAAAAGAAATTGGGGATTCGATATGGCAGTAAAGGTATTTAAAAGATACGAACGCAAATATCTGATAACTCGTAGCAAAGCCGAGGAGCTTATCGATTGCATCGGTAACAGAATAGTTCCCGACAGCTATTGTATCAACGGCAGCAAGTATCACATATACAACATATATTACGATACCGAAAACAGTGACATAATCCGTCGTTCCTGCGAGAAACCCTATTTCAAAGAAAAGCTCAGGTTACGTGCCTATGACAATTATTTTGATACAGGAAGGGCTTTTCTTGAAATCAAGCGTAAGGTTGGAAAGGTAGTTGTAAAACGCAGGGTTGATATAAGCTCAGAGGAAGCGAACGGTTTTGTAACCAAAGGTGAAAAACCGGTCCGGGAGGATATGCAAAAGATAAACGAGCTCGCTTACTTTATTTCCATGTACGATTTGAAGCCCGCCGTTTTTATATCTTATGACCGAATCGCTTTTAATTTGAAGGATGACAATAAGATACGTCTTACTTTTGATTCTAATATAAGAACACGACGCGATAGGTTATCGTTCGATGAAGGTATTGACGGCAAAATCATTTTAGATGACGAATATACTGTTTTCGAGGTTAAATTTCCTTATGCTACACCGTTTTGGCTTTCAAAGGTGCTTTCTGACTTAAATATCTACCCACAGGGTTTTTCAAAGTACGGAGAGGAATATAAAGCGGAAAAGCAGAGCAGTTTTAAGAATGAATACATATTATCTAATACACACTAAAGGAGCTTTCTTGATGGACATCAAATTCGAATCGATTATAGGGAACGATATTACTCTCAAATCAACGCTTATTATGCTAATGGCGGCTATGCTGATGGGTTTTGCCGTTAGTATTGTTTACATGAATACGCATAAAGAGGAAGGTTATATGCCAAGCCTGATAACGACGCTTATTCTGCTACCGGCGATATCCTCCACAATAATACTTCTCGTCGGCAGCAATACCGCACAGGCGCTTAGCCTTGCCGGTGCAGCAGCGCTTATAAGGTTCAGGACCACTCTCGGGGATCCAAAGGATCTCGCGTATTTATTCTTCACACTTGCAATCGGTCTTGCCTGCGGCTGCGGATATATCGGTTATGCTGCCGTTTTCACTGTTCTGGTATGCATTATCATGATAATCGTTGAGAGGACGGGTTATGGAAAAAGCTCCGCAAGGGCCATGAAGCTCAAAATCATTATCCCTGAAAATCTTGACTATCCTAACGCTTTTGATGATATTTTTAAAAAAAGCACCGATAAATGGAGACTTAAAAAGTTAAAAACCACCGAATTTGGTTCACTCTGCGAGCTTGAATATATAATTGAACCGAAAAAAGAGGTTGCTATTAAAGAGCTCGTGGACGAGCTGCGTACCAGAAACGGTAACCTCGACATCTCTCTTGTTCTAAACCCGCATGAGGATAGAGTATTTCTTTCATAAAGAGTAAAAAACGCTCCCGAAGCAGTTCTTCGGGAGCATTTTTATGTTATGGACTATATCGAATTCAATGCCTGAGCAAGATCGGCAATTATATCATCAATATGCTCTGTACCTATTGACAGACGTATCGTATTTGGTTTTATTCCCTGTTCAAGAAGGTCTCCGCCGCTGAGCTGCGAGTGCGTTGTGCTCGCCGGATGAATTACCAGTGATTTTACATCCGCAACATTGGCGAGCAGCGAGAAAAGCTCCAGCTTGTCGATGAAGTTTCTTGCAATTTCAGCGCTACCTTTAATATCAAATGTAAATATCGAGCCCGCACCTTTCGGAAAATATTTTTTATACAGATTATAGTCCTGATGCTCTTTCAGCGACGGATGATTGACTGCTTCCACTTTGGGATGCTTTGACAGAAAATCCACTACTTTCAGAGCGTTTTCAACATGTCTTTCGACACGCAGCGAGAGTGTTTCCAATCCCTGCAGGAAAAGGAAAGAATGGAACGGGCTGACCGTAGAGCCGGTATCTCTCATAATAGTTACCCTGACTTTAACTATATAAGCGAGATTACCAGCGGTTTCTGTAAATATAACGCCGTGATAATTCGGATTCGGTTTTGATAGCCCCGGAAATTTATCACTTGCCGCCCAGTCGAATCTTCCCGAATCAATTATTACTCCGCCGATTACAGTACCGTGCCCGCCGATAAACTTTGTAGCCGAATGAACCACTATATCAGCGCCATGCTCAATAGGACGAAACAGATAAGGTGTAGCGAAGGTATTGTCGACGATCAAAGGCAGCCCGTGCTTATACGCTACTTCCGCTACTGCTTCAAAATCGAGCACGGAACAGTTGGGGTTACCAAGCGTTTCTATGAAAATCGCTTTTGTATTGGGTTTTATCGCCCTTTCGAAGCTCTGAACATCCGAACCGTCCACAAAGGTCGTTTCAACACCGGAATCGACAAAAGTGTTCGCAAACAGATTATATGTCCCGCCGTATAAATGCTTGTCGGCGACGATATGATCGCCAACACGTGTAATGTTCTGTAAAGCATATGTTATCGCGGCTGCTCCAGACGAAGTCGCAAGTGCTGCAGCTCCACCTTCAAGAGCAGCAATTCTCTGCTCAAAAACATCCGTTGTAGGGTTCATAAGTCTTGTGTATATATTTCCGCTTTCGGTAAGATCAAACCGTCCCGCCGCCTGTGCGGAATCCTTAAAGACATATGAGGTTGTTGCGTAAATTGGAACAGCTCTTGCATCGGTTGCGGGATCAGGTTTTTCCTGACCGGCATGGAGCTGAATAGTTTCAAATTTATAGTTGTTGCTCATTGCAGATTTTTCCTTTCAAATTCTGTTTTTTTATTTATATATAATAGCCGGCACATTCGGCCGTTTCTGAAATTATACCTGAGCATTATAAAAACCAATGAATACATCTGAACTCCTCCTGAACGATTTTTTATACAATTGTACCACCGCCTACTACATATTCATCGTCATAAAGAACTATTGATTGCCCCTTTGTAATCGCTCTTTGCGGTGAGTCGAACTCTATATGCAGTCGGTCATCTGAGGTCTGGAATACCGTTGCCGGTTGTTCTTTCTGACGGTATCGCAATTTTGCTTTTACCCTCATTGCAGATTCAATTCTGTCGCAGGTTATTAAATTTATCTCCGACGCTTCCGCTGTTCTTGAGAAAAGATCACTCTCAAGACCGAGAACAACTTTGTTTTGTTTGGGAACTATATCACAAACAAATAGCGGTTCTTTTGAGGATATTCCAAGTCCCCTACGCTGTCCGATCGTGTAGCGAATAATGCCCTTATGCCCACCGATAACGTTATCACCCATATCAACAAAGCTGCCCGAATCGAAACGCTTGCCTGTATACATCTCGATAAAACCGGCATAATCGTTGTTCTTTACAAAACATATATCCTGGCTCTCATGTTTGCCGGCATTGATAAAGCCGTTTTCTTCCGCAACTCGTCTTACCTCCGCTTTTTTCAGACCTCCAAGCGGAAAAAGCGTCATCGCAAGCTGATTTTGCGTAAGTGAAAACAACACATAGCTCTGATCTTTTGTTTCGTCGAACGCCTTTTTTAAAAGAAATCGTCCCAGCGTATCGTCCCATTCTTTTATCGCATAATGACCGGTAACCACATAATCGAACATCAACTGCCTTGCCCTTATGATAAGGCCTTTGAATTTAATAAATCTGTTGCAGTCGATACAGGGATTCGGTGTCCTACCGTTGATGTAAGCATCGACGAAACGATCGATTACGTTTTCCTTAAACTCCTCGGTGAAATTATAAACATAATATGGTATTCCGAGGCTGTGCGCCACATTTCTTGCATCCTCAACATCCTCAAGCGAACAGCAAAGGCTCTCGTCTATACCGATTTCGTAATTATTGAACATCTTTAACGTAACACCCGAAGCTTCATAACCCTGCCGCTGTGTCAAAAGAGCAGCTACCGAGCTGTCTACACCGCCGCTCATTGCCACAAGAGCGCGTTTTGCCATGCTTTGTTTTCACACCTTTCCAAAAGGTAATGCATAATGATTTTATTTTTGAAAATATATAGAACTATTCAAACTATGAATTTGAAAACATCGGTGTGGACAGATATCTCTCACCTGTATCCGGAATCAGAACGACAATGGTTTTACCAATGTTTTCGGGACGTTTTGCCACCTCAATCGCCGCCCATACGGCAGCACCGGATGAAATACCGACAAGTATACCCTCGCTTTTAGCAATCTCTCCGCCCATTTTAAAAGCATCATCATTCTCAACGGTAATTATCTCGTCATAAACGGAAGTATCCAATACTGTCGGCACAAAACCCGCTCCAATTCCCTGAATTTTATGAGGACCGCTCCTGCCTTCTGTGAGAACCGGAGATGATGCAGGCTCAACCGCGATAACCTTAATGCCCGGATTCTGTGACTTAAGATAACCACCCACGCCGGTGATAGATCCGCCTGTACCTACGCCTGAAATAAAAATGTCGACTTTGCCGTCCGTTTGCTTCCAGATTTCAGGCCCGGTGGTTGCCATGTGAGCTGCAGGATTTGCCGGATTGTCAAACTGTCTCGGAATATAGCTGTTGCTTATATCCTTTGCAAGCTCTTCAGCTTTGGCGATTGCCCCCTTCATTCCTAAGGTTCCGTCCGTCAGATATAAAACCGCTCCGTATGCAGCGAGTAAATTTCTGCGTTCGACACTCATAGTATCGGGCATAGTCAGAATAATCCTGTAACCCTTTGATGCGGCAACCGCAGCTAATCCAATACCCGTGTTTCCGCTTGTCGGCTCTATAATAACCGAACCGGGTTTGAGCAGTCCCTTGTTTTCGGCATCCTCTATCATCGCTTTTGCTATTCTGTCCTTTACGCTTCCCGCAGGATTGAAATACTCGAGCTTTCCGATTATTCTGGCTTTCAGATTATATTTTTTTTCCGTGCTGACAAGTTCAAGCAAAGGAGTATTTCCTATTAAATCTGTAAAGCTTTTTCTAATATCAGCCATATAAACACTGCCTTTCGTAATTAACCTATTTGACCGGTATTATTTATTTATACAATGTTTAGTTATTAATGTCAATCATAATTCAGATTATGTATTTTTCTTTTTACATTATACTTATACTTTTTTTGAAAAAAATAAAGTTAGTTGTATAAAAAAGCGCGACTGACCGCCGCGCAGTTTTTTTGAGTGTCTTTATCGTTTCGCTATCGGGATATACGGTCTTTCTTCCGAAATGCTTTTATACGCGGGACGGATTATCTTACCCATATTAATTAATTCCTCAAGCCTGTGCGCACTCCAACCCGAAATACGTGCGATTGCAAAAATCGGAGTAAAAAGCTCAAGCGGCAAGCCAAGCATATGATATGCAAAACCGCTGTAAAAATCGACATTTGCGCTTACACCCTTGTAGATATTTCTCTTTTTAGCTATAACCTTGGGCGCAAGCTCGTCGATCTTAAGGTACAGAGCATACTCATCCGAAAGTCCTTTTTCATACGAGAGCTTCTCCACAAAAGAGCGAAAAATCAACGCTCTCGGATCGGAAATCGAATATACTGCGTGGCCCATACCGTATATAAGCCCTGATTTATCAAAGCTCTTTTTATCAAGAAGGTTTTCAAGATAATCACAGATTTCATCGTTATCTTTCCAGTCCTTAACAACCGATTTCATATCCTCAATCATCTGGACAACCTTAATATTCGCTCCGCCGTGGCGCGGACCCTTCAACGACCCGAGAGCAGCGGCGATTACCGAATAGGTGTCGGTTCCGGAAGAGGTTACCACATGCGTCGTGAATGTTGAGTTGTTTCCTCCGCCATGCTCAGCGTGGAGCATGAGAGCGAGATCGAGCACTCTTGCCTCCAATTCCGTAAACTCTCCGTTAGGGCGAAGCAAATGAAGTATATTTTCAGCAGTGGACATATTCTCGTTTGGAGCGTGAATGAACAGACTTCTACCGCCATAATAATGCTCATATGCATTATACCCGTATACAGAAATAAGCGGAAAGGTTGCTATTAAGAGCAGACACTGACGCATGACGTTTTCGGGTGTTATATCGTTGGCATTTTGATCGTAGGCGTACAGAGTCAGAACCCCTCTTGAAAGAGCGTTCATCATGTCCTTGCTCGGAGCTTTCATAATTATATCCCGAACAAAGCTCTGCGGCAGAGAGCGATAGCTTGACAACAGTTCAGAAAAGCTCTTCAACTCCTTCGCATTTGGCAGTTCTCCGAACAGAAGAAGATATGTAACCTCCTCAAACCCAAAACGTTTTTCTTTATTGCAGCCCTCAACAAGGTCTATTATGTTTATACCACGGTAGAAAAGCTGACCGTCAATCGGAACGGACACACCGTCTTGTTCACGGTATGAGCGTATCTCGGAGATGTCCGTAAGTCCGGTAAGCACTCCCCTGCCGTTTATATCCCGCAGTCCCCTTTTCACATCATACTTGCTGTAAAAAGAGGAGTCGATTACGGTATTATTAACGCAGCGCTCGGTTAGCTCCTTAATTTGCGGAGTAATAGCGGAAAAATCATTAGTCTTACTCATCAATCCAATCCTTTCCAATTAAATCGGAAAACAAACGAGCCAAAAGCAGAAGATCCGATTAAAAAACTGATTGCATATTTATTCCAATGCATAATATTATATCAAAAAAACATGCTGTTGTAAACATAAATATTATTAATTGTTTGTATTCTTATGCAGTTTAGCCTCGATTTTTGTCTTTTTTTCCTTTATTTTTACCAGTGCGATCTCATCCTTGTATGTCTTTGGTGCGAGTAAAACGAAGGAAGCAAACGCTTTTGAAATAAACTTTTTTGTTTCTGCATCAATACCCTTTGCAGTCTGCAACATTGACTTTACGGCTTTTTTCTTTTCTGAGCTAAGTTCGGGTAAAGTTTTGATATTAGTCTGTTTTATCAAGCCGTATAGTGTGTCAAAAAACAATTTGCGCTTATCATCGTCAAGACGGGCTAACCATTCAGCTATGGTTTTATCAAAAAGCACCGAAGTATCGGCGATTTCCTCTACATAAACGAAACTGCCGTTTTCGACCTGCCATGAAAACAAATCGTGTTGATTAAGCCCTCTTCTATTACTTTTTATTATAGTATAATCTTCCTGATTATGCATTATCATTCCGATTAAAGAGGATTGCGGCAGATATTTTTTTATTTTGTCTTTAACCTCCAAATAGTCTTGGTCTGATAAAAATTCCTGTCGGAATCCCGGCCCGTCAAGACTGTATACTTCCAATATCCTTTTTTTTACCTCGGGCAAACACTTGGATGCGGAATACACCGCAAGATTTCCACCTTTGGAGTGTCCTCCGACCCGCAGGGGTCTGTCGGAAGACAATGCAGCTTTAT
>ENA-UOOE01001461-UOOE01001461.1-fermentation-metagenome-genome-assembly--contig:-NODE-1461-length-19929-cov-4.714149_pt1 | contig 19929 bp, 17 predicted proteins | sample MGYA00245776_ERZ724021 | MGnify/ENA primary metagenome ERZ724021 (study PRJEB28704, sample SAMN03018321) | fermentation metagenome | biome: anthropogenic terrestrial biome; feature: soil; material... | reverse complement strand
GGTAAATGAGGCATTCAGCGGTGATACAACTACTATATCACCGCTGAATGCCTCATTTACCTGAGTACGTTTTAAGCCTTCATATATGAAAATATTCGATATTTTTTGCTTTTCAACACTGCCGTCATGCTTTGCCACAGAGACCATCTGACCTTCTCTGATTGTTCCTGCAGTCACTCTTCCTATACCCAATCTTCCTATATAATCATCATAGGCAAGAGTTGATACCTGAAGCTGCAAACTTTCTTCGTCCCTGTCAGGATAAGGCTGAACATGTTTTATAATTGTATCAAACAGCGGTATTATATTGTCGCTTTCCTCATCTAATTCATACTGAACGATTCCTTGTTTCGCTATGCCGTATAGTATTGGAAAATCAAGCTGTTCATCATTTGCATTTAATTCTACAAATAAATCAAACACCATATCAACAACTTCTTCAGCCCTGTGATTTTTCTTATCAATTTTATTTATTAAAAGTATAGGTCTTAGTCCGATTTCAAGGGATTTTTGCAGCACGAAACGAGTTTGAGGCATCGGCCCTTCAATGGAATCCACCAACAAAATAACCGTGTCCACAGTCTTCATGATTCTTTCAACTTCTGATGAAAAGTCAGCATGTCCCGGTGTATCTACTATATTTATTTTTATATCATTATGCATTACTGAACAGTTTTTGGAATATATGGTTATTCCTCTTTCTCTCTCCAAATCATTTGAGTCCATTATCTGTTCGGCTACTGCCTGATTTTCTCTGAAAACACCGCTCTGCTGCAAAAAAGCATCTACTAATGTGGATTTTCCTGCATCAACGTGAGCGATTACTGCTATATTTATAATTTTTTTCTTCATAATACCTCTAACGGGGACATTTCTCTAATGACTTACTCCAAGAGACTTACCCTGCATTAGAGATGTGTCCCCCCTCCATTCAATTTCCACAGCTTAGTTTATTCTTTTTCACGACATTATGCAAGTTTTTTTTCATCACCCTGCCTCAATCAAAAAGGGGAGCACCCTTCGTCCCCTTCAATTCATACTTGCAGTTATATCTATCTCGGTATGAATCCAACCTTCTTTTGAACTTTTCTCAATGTTTTGCACGCTGCAGCTTCCGCTTTCTGTGCACCGATACTAAATATCTCCTCAAGGTAATCCTTGTTTTTCAGTAAATAGTCGAATCTTTCCTGTATGGGTTTTAGTTCTTCAACAACAACTTCCGCAACATCTTCTTTTAATTGCGCATAACCCTTGCCCTCATAGTTTGATACTACTTCTTCAGGCTTAATATTTGTAATTTTCGAGTATATATTAATTAGATTTTTTACTCCCGGCTGTTCATCCGAATAATTTACAACACCTATGGAATCAGTGACTGAACGCTTAAACTTTTTCCTTATAACATCAGGTTTATCCGTTATAAGCACATATGAGTTTTCATTTGAGTCTGATTTTGACATTTTGCTTTCAGGGTCCTGCAAACTCATGATTTTAGCTACGTCCGTTGAAATGTAAGGTTCAGGAATTGTAAAAGTTTCGCCGAAACGATTATTAAACCTTTGCGCGATATCTCTTGTTATTTCCAAATGCTGTCTTTGGTCTTCCCCCACAGGAACCAAATCAGTCTGATATAAAAGTATGTCAGCAGCCATTAAAACAGGATAAGTAAAAAGTCCTGCAGTTATGGCATTGGAATCCTGTTTTTTAGATTTGTCTTTAAATTGTGTCATCCTGCTAAGTTCACCGTAATATGAGAAGCAGTTCAATATCCATGAAAGTTCTGCATGTGCCGGTACATGAGACTGAATAAACAATGTTACCTGTTCCGTATCTAACCCGGCAGCTATGTAAGCAGCAAGAACTTCATATGTATTTTTTCTTAACTCCTTAGGCTCCTTAGGAACTGTTATTGCATGCATATCAACTATACAGTAATAGCATTCATATTCATTTTGAAGAGCTACCCAATTTTTCAAAGCTCCCAAATAGTTTCCTAAAGTCAATGATCCGGATGGCTGCATGCCGCTGAATATTTTATTTTTACCTTCCATTTTACCCCTCCTGTATCATAAAAACGAGTTTCTATCATTGAAACTCGTAAATCTCAATTTTTATGATTATACTACTATGAAAACATTTTGTCAAAGATATATGTAATAATCAAAAACATTACTTGTGATACTTCTATTATAAATCCCTCAACCGATGACGGTACATTTTTTACCCTTTTATCCAATATGCTGACAATTACCGCGGAAAGCATAAACGTAAGTGATAATGAAATTATAAGCATATAGTTTAGTATTGAAGCAAAGAGAAAAGATATACCAAAGGCAGCTATTACATGACAATTGCCGCAGTATTTCAGTATCAAAGTATTATCTTGATCTCTTTTTATAACCTTGCTGAGTATTATCAAATTTGAATATCCTGCTGCAGGCATAATAATCAAAGAAGTTACAGGTACAATACGAAAGAGAGAAAAATACATTAAACAAATCAATAAGACACCAATGATTCCCGATATTTGCTCTGTTTGATTTGAAGGCTTTATATAATAATTTAAAGTTCTGTAAACATCTTTTATACAAGACGTTTTTGTTGCAACACAGTAATATAAAAGAACTACAGAACTAATAAAAAAACCGTCGTATATATATCTAAAGGAAACAATAATGAATGCAACAAAACCAATGGCAAGTCCTATTACGGGAAGTGCTATTATTCCGCTTTTATAATCCTCCTCATTTGCTTCTTCATAAATGGTAAGACTTAAACAGGAATATTTTTTTAGCATTAATACAATGCCTATAACAATACTTCTTAAGTCAAGCATAATATTACCTCAATTATTTTTACCATTATATCATAAATGCAAGCCGCTATCGGCTTGCTTCACACCGATACAATGAATACACAGGTGCAAAAGACTATGTCTTTGCTTCATTAATTGTATTCATTATATCACAAATGATTCGTATAATAAATATAAATTATTATGTTACAGGCTGTTATAGAATCTATATAGGATTATATAAGCTTCCTGATATGTACAATAATCAAATGGCTTGAAGTTTAAACCGTCTCCTTTTATAAACCCTTTGTCTGCTGCAATGTATATATATGGTTTTTCGTTTTCTGCAACCTGTTCTATGTCATTATAATTTACAATCTCAAATTCTGAAATATTCATACCCATTTCATTGGCTATATATGCCAAAAGCTTTGCGATTTCAAGCCTTGTCATATATCCTTCCGGCTCATCAAAGGAATCCGCGTTTAAAATTCCCATTTGATAAGCTTGATACAATGAATTATTACTGTTAGCCAAAAATTTATAATAAGTAGTATAATCCATTCCGTCAGTTACAAATACTTCTCCATTAACAGGGTCCAACGCCACATGCTCTTCATAATCTACTAAATTAAAGTATTTGTTTAATTCATTCTCTCCTATTTTAATGTATAGCATATTTAAAATCAGTTTATAAAAATCTTCCCTATTAATATAAGCTTCATACAGTCCATTGAATTCTTCGGGAATAAGAGACTTATTTTTCATTTCTGCAATTGTATCTTTTGCCCAACATTGAGGAGTTTGAGGTATTGCATCAAACCAAAGTTTTGTATTTGCTGTAATTGAATTAAAAATTTTACTGAATTCTTCAGCAAGCAATTTGAGTTTTTCATGTATTATTGCATTATCTCCGCCATTAATATTGCGGAGTATGGAAGGATTTGCCTCTGCATACCATATTAAATGTGCAATATCATCCTCAAAACTTGTTGCAGATTGCCTGTTGACAAATACTTTGAAATGCTTCTCGCTCCAAGTACCATATTCAAAATCTTCATTTAATTTATTAAATTCATCTTTTAATTTATCAAAATTATATATTTCATGAATATAATCACTTATGAAATGGCTAAAATTATGTATCATAACTTGTTCCGAAGCATAATACGATTCAGAATATAAACTGCCTTCTAAGGTTTTTATGTAAATATTAACCGAGCTTTCATCTATTATTGATAATGTAAACAAATCTTTTATTATTTCCGTTTTATCTAAAACTACATTTGTTGCAATTCCCTTGCTTAAATAATAGTCGGTAATTTCTTTAATAATATTGTCAGGAAATTTCTTAATGTTTTTTTCCAATATATCAATAAATTCGCTGTTATCAGCACCTTCAGGTATTATAATATTTATACCGTAAGTTTTTTCTATATTATTCTTAATATCAAATTCATTGTAGGAGTTGCTGGAACCAAAAGCTTGGGTTCCTATCAATCCTATACATATTACCAAACATATTATCTTTTTAATTTTAATCATCTTATCTACCTCGCCGATAAATTATTTGATTTGATAAAAACCCTGATTAAAAAGTATTAAAATTATAACACAGCATTAAACAGAATGCAATATAATTTTGCAAACGTTTACGTTTCAATAATAAGGGCGTTAGCCTTGTCATTTGAACGCATGTGATGAATCCTATCTTTTAAAACCTGAAATCCTTAGCTATCGCTCAGGATGCAACCCGTAGAGTGAACAGTAAACTATTCTGGTAAATTCAAAAAAAAATGGTATAATAGTATATTGTAAGAAATATTATTTATGATTGATTGAAAAGCAGGGGAGTTCAATGAAAATAACAATAATATCCGTAGGCAAGATAAAAGAAAAATTTTTTACCGAAGCAATAAAAGAGTATTCAAAACGTCTTTCCAAATATTGCAAGCTTATTGAAGAAATTGTGCCCGATGAAAAAGCAGATGAAAACTTTTCTCCGGCAGAAATAGAGCAGGTTAAACAAAAAGAAGGGCAAAAAATACTTAATAAAATTCCCAAAAATTCTTATATAATTGTTTTGGATATAAACGGTGTTCAGCTCAGTTCCGAAGACTTTGCCAAAAAATTAAACACCTTGGGCATCGAAGGTATTTCGGATATAACTTTTATTATTGGCGGGAGCAACGGACTGTGGAATGAAGTAATTAACAATGCTGACTTCAAGCTTTCATTTTCCAAAATGACCTTCCCCCACCAGCTATTCAAGGTTATACTATTAGAACAAATTTACAGAGCCTTCAAAATAAACGCAGGCGAAACTTACCACAAATAGAACGGAACTCACCGAAATTTCTCCGGAACCCAAAAACAGTATTCCACATTCTGCATATGGAATACTGCTAAATTATTTATACATATTGTAATACTGTTCTCCTGCTATAAGAATACCATCTCTGTATTCAACCAATTCATTTATAGTAACCAGTTGGTACCCTCTGTTAATCAATTCCGGAATTACAATTTTAGATGCTTCTGCAGTACTGTCATACATATCATGCATCAGAATTATATCTCCGTCCTTTACATAATCAAGAATTGAATTCTTAATCATTTCAACATTTCTACTCTCCCAGTCCCGAGTGTCAATAGACCACTTAATTACAGGTCTTTGAATTTTTTTATTTAAATCCCCGGTTGTTGAGCCATATGGCGGTCTCATTACTGCTGGAGTATAACCTGTAGCTATACGGATTAAATCATCTGTTCCTTGAACCTGCCTGTACAATTCTTCATCACTTATTGTTGTCAGATTTTTATGGTTATAGGTATGATTGCCTATTTGACTGCCTTCATCAATAATTCGATTTAAAATACCTTCATTATTGTATACTCTTTGTCCTAATACAAAGAATGTTGCAACTGAATTATTCTCCTTCAATATATCTAATATCCGAGATGTATATTGAGAGGGTCCGTCATCATAGGTTATAGCTATCATTGGTTTATTTGGATTAATCACCCTTTGACTTGCTTTTTCTTCTTTAATAGGTCTAGGTGCTTCAGCTACAGTATACTGTTTATTACCTTGATTAGGTTTTAAATATTGTATATTTTCAACATTAGCAGAAACTGTACCCATTGATAAGGCAATCATAAATGCTAATGTTATAATTAATAATTTTTTAACCATTTTATATCCCCCCATATACACCAATATATAAATATCATATATCCAATAATATAAAATATCAAATTTACTATTTGGATATACAGGAAGATATATCATCGTAATAACAGTAGTTTGTAATACTGCCGAATGTTGGAATTTCTGGACCTTCCCATGGAACAGTTAAATACGTCAGACTGCACAATAACGCTGGCAGACTATACCCTTTCGGTCTATTAAGCTACATAATTGTACCTATTCTAATTTACCGATACGGTTAAAGGGGAAAAATCTGAAAGTTGCCTTCCCGATAATTTTATCCGCGGATATATAAGGATTGCTCCAGTACCTTGCATCTACAGATACCGGTCTGTTATCGCCCAAGAAGAAGTATGAACCTTCAGGAATTCTGTAAGCTCGAGCATCTCCTCCTGCCTGATTAATATATGGCTCTTGGAGTTTATCGCCATTTATAAACACTTCACCGTTTCCATTTATTTCAACAGTTTCTCCCGGCAGCCCGATAAGCCTCTTTACAAGTCTTGCATCCAGCTCATCTGATTGGAAAACAAGAATATCTCCTCTTTTTGCATCCTTTACGTCAAAAAGTTTGTTAACATAAAGTCTGTCTCCGGGCATAATTGTTGTTTCCATAGAACCGGTTGGAACCGTCACAAAGATAAATATGAATCTGTTTAAAAAAAGTACAATTACAACAGCAATAATTGAAGGAACAACCCATTCATTTATAAATGTCTTCATTTTCACGTCCTCTATCTTATTTATACCGAAAATTTAATTACCCTAATACTCATTATAACAATTTATTTCTTATCAGGCAAACAATATTAATCACTTAAAGAAATTGTAAGAAATTATCTAAGATATAGTTTTAATTAGTTTGCATATGATTTTAAGTGGGTATATTATAGTTCAAGGAGGCGGAAATGGACAAAAATATTTTATTTGCATTTGGATTAACACTGATAGCAGGATTAAGTACGGGAATTGGAAGTGCTATTGCATTTTTTGCTAAGAGAACCAATACAAAATTTTTAGCAATAAGCCTTGGGTTTTCAGCAGGTGTAATGATTTATGTTTCAATGATTGAAATATTTGTCAAAGCGCAGGATAGTTTAACTGCAGAACTTGGCTTAAAGGCAGGTTCATGGGCAGCTGTTGCATCGTTTTTCGGCGGTATGCTTCTTATAGCAATTATTGATAAAATTATACCAAGTGAAGAAAATCCACACCATCTGCACGGTGTTGAAGAATTAAATGAATCAAAAATCCAGGTTGAAGATAATCTTATGAGAACCGGAATAATCACAGCATTAGCAGTTGGAATACACAATTTTCCTGAAGGTCTTGCAACATTTATTTCTGCGCTTCAGGAGCCTTCAATAGCTATACCGATAACAGTGGCAATAGCTATACATAATATCCCTGAAGGAATATCCATATCTGCTCCTATTTATTATGCTACGGGAGACAGGAAAAAGGCTTTTAAATATTCTTTTTTGTCAGGGCTTGCTGAGCCTATCGGTGCACTTATAGGTTATTTAGTATTAATGCCTTTTTTAAACGATGTGGTGTTTGGCGTGGTCTTTGGTGTGGTTGCAGGAATAATGGTATATATATCATTGGACGAACTCCTTCCTTCGGCACAGAAATATGGAGAGCATCACCTTTCAATAGCAGGACTTATAGCTGGCATGGCTGTAATGGCGGTAAGCCTTTTGTTATTTATATAAGCATTATTTGAGTTGTACAGAATCTAAAATATCATTTACATCAAATAAACTGAAATCTTCTTCTGATAGTTCATATTTCATTTTTAGTACTGAATATTTATCTAATCTGACGGATATATTTGTTATAAATCGCGTAACTTCCTCCCATTTTTCTGTTCCATAAGGCTGATAAGATTCTGTTTCTTTTTCTACATAGTATGAATATTTATATCCATTTTTTGTATAGCCTTCCGTAATTTCTCCCATATATTCAATTTCAGTATCGGTATCTTGAATGTAAAGTGTAATTTCTTCCTTATCATCTATGAAATAATCCAAAGGATAAAAGATGTCTTTCTTTTCAGAAGTTTCGTAATAATATTCACCGCGATAAATTTGGATATAAAAGTAGGGAACTTTAAAATTAACTAAATTGACTGCGTCATCATTATAGACAGTGAAAAATTCATCCCTGAAACGTCCCTTTGTTAATGTATGGGTAATCGAATTAATTATTACATCAGCATCAAATTTTCCAAAATCCTTAGAAAATAAAGGATAATCTAATCTGCATATTGCATAATCATCTAACTGAACAAATATATAGGATAGCACCCTTTCATTGGAATAGTTAGAAATATCATCTGCAAAATAGGCATATTTATATCCATTATCTGTAGTTCCTTCTTCAATTATTACATTATCAAATATATTTTCATTTGCGTAATCATTATTAAGAAGGTGAATATTTTTTACATTTTCAATAAAAGATGTATTTTTATCTAATTCATATATATAATTTGTCAATGATATATAACAGCTCTTACCATCTTCCCTCCAGTAAAAATAAACCCCGGGAGAGTCTAAATGATATATGGATGGTATTTTAAGATTAATTTTGTATGTAGTTTCATTATAATACCAATTGCCATCTTTATTATTTACAAAAGGTGTTATGCCTTCTACATCCTGCCATAAATTGTCCTCATTTTCAGGGTTCTCCTTACCCGAATTTAAATGATAGTCATCAATATTAAAGGTTAATCTCATAAATCCGTCAGGAGGATTATATTCAAATATTTTATTTCTTAACCATTTAGGTCTGAATCCCCTTGTTACCGATTTGGAAATTTCAATTTTCTCATTGGTCACTAAATTAAGAAAATACAGATAAACTATTGTTTGATTATTGTTAAATTCTTCATATGCGCTGCTTTCATAAAATTCCGGTTTTGTACTGTAAACAATGCAGCTGTTATCAGGATCTAAAGCAATTTCTGATACTCCGTAGCTTTCACCGGTAAAAAATGTATCTTGAGTTGAATTTTCGATATCTATGAGATGGAATGTCATTACATAAGCATGATAACCCGTTGCAACCCATAGTTTTTTATTATCTTTTGTCCAGCTGATAAATTGCATATCTACATAGTGACCATCTTCTATATTTTCAGCATTGTTATACAACTTATTTTTAAATAAAATTTCATAATCTTTACCTAATATTATTACTTCATTATCATTTTGAATATACATATAGTCCTTGTTTGGGCTGAAACTGAATTTTGAAAAATCTCCTTCATAAATGACTTTATCATAATTTTTATCATTGTTGTCATACTTGGTAATAGTGTGTTTAGTGCCGTATTTTAAACTTTCACGATAACTTACAAAATAATAATTGTCCTTGGTTAATATATTAATTGAATTGCCTGTAAGCAAAAGCTCCGGTGACATGTCATATTTCCACAACATAAAATCATGGTCTGTCATTTCGGCTTCATTTACTTTTACAACCACATAATAAGTGCCTTGTATTTTTTTAATGTCTTTTAATGTAATATCTTTATATACTTCTGATTCATTTTTTATATCATTAATTATTCGTTCCAAAATATCTGCATGATTTTCTTTACTAATAAGTTCTTCCTCTGTAATTCCATTATTCAGCTCTTCAACTGTATCTTCATCATTTAGCCCTTCAATATTTTCTAAATCATTTTTATCACTTGATTTATCAGTTTGAAATGAACAAGAGCTTAATATAACAACTAAAAATATTAATAGAAAAACTTTGCTTTTCATACTTGCCTCCATATGGAATTTCGGGGACGGACCTTGAAATTCTCACATCCGTCTAGTTTTATTCATCAGCAAAATACACCCATAATACATAGACGATTTCATTACCCAACTTGTTCCATAAAAATAGAATAGAAGTTTCAAGTCACTTTGCTTAAACAGCTGAATACTATAATAAAAAGAATAGGAGGATTATTATGACTCAAATAATATATACAGTACAACCCGGCGACACGCTTTATAGTATTGCACGTTTATATGGCAGCACAATACAAGCAATTGCAGGCGCAAATAACATTACAAATCCCAACTTAATTTATCCCGGCTCTGTTATATTAATACCTGTTGAAGAGGAATATTTAGAAACCCCACCGGGAAGCCTTATATATACCGTGCAGCCCGGTGATACTTTATATATTATTTCTCTTTTGTTCAAGGTAAGCATTCAAAGAATTTTAGAGCTAAACGACATTCCTGACCCTTCATTAATTCATCCGGGTATGAAAATAGTATTGCCGGCAGAAGCCGTTAATCCATTTCAGCCTATTTCCCCTGGTATAATCAGGTACACTGTCCTGCCCGGAGATACCATCTACAAAATTGCTGCAAGATTTGGAACAACAGCTCAGTCTATTTTAAATGCTAATCCGGGTTTAGATCCTCGAAGGTTAATCCCCGGAATGGTTATAACAATTACTATTCCTGAAAATGCAGTAGCCATATACAGAGGAAATCCAAACAGAAGAATAGTTTCTTTGACATTTGATGCCACTTACGGCGATAACCAAACCTATGAATTGTTGGAAATATTAAGGAACAATAATATTAAGGCTACATTTTTCCTGTCCGGAATCTGGTTAATAAACTATCCCGAATTAGCAAGAGCCATAGCAGCTGAAGGTCATGAAATAGGAAACCACAGCCTTACTCATCCTCATATGCCGCTGATAACAATGCAGGAAGTTACAAACCAAATAGTTCGAACAGAAGCTCTTATCAGGAATATCACAGGTCAAGACCCATATTTATTCAGACCTCCATACGGCGAATATACACAAGCAATTCTGAACCAACTGGCTTCGCTTGGCTATGTAACCATATTGTGGACCGTAGACTCCTTGGATTGGCAAAATCCCGGGTCTGATGCAGTAGTCTCAAGAGTTGTTAATAATGCTGAACCCGGTGCAATTATCCTGCTGCATCAGTCAGCTCCCGATACGCTTCAAGGACTGCAGGAAATGATAACGCAATTAAGACAACAAGGATACAATTTCGGAACAGTTACTCAAGTCATAAACCCGCTTTAAATGACAAGGGGACGGGGGTAGTGTTAAATCGGCTCTTGGCTACCCACGTCCCCTTTAATATCCTTATTAATTCCGTCAGTTGTCCTTTACGAAAACAACCTTACCATTATCTATTCGAACTAATAATACATTTTCAATGGATTTATATAATACCTTGCCGTCTTCATTAAAAATCATCAATTTATATTGAGATTCACTAAGCTTATCAAATATGGCAATCATGTAACCATTTTGAACTTCTAAGCTTTTTAGAATACCACCGGGGTTTACTGATTCTTCATTACCATAGACATAAAGCTGATTGTTATCCTTCAATGAATAATATAGTTTTCCTTCCAATACTTCATATGAATCCACTGCTTTATCTACCAATAGTTCAGCTGTACCTCCTGTTAGGGGAAGTTTATATAAATGCTGATTTTGGTCTGCAAAATATATTATATCATTTACTATTTTAAAACTTGCCACTTCATTATCGCACAATCTAACTTGTACATTGGTGTTTATATTAACTCGGTAAATACCTGTTGTTTCATCATTAGTGTTTTCTAAAAAATAACCGTAATACCCTAAAACATATATTTCATCATCAATTAAATACAAATCTTTGCTTGAAGTTGCTCTCCGAGACTTATTTTCCCCATATTTATGAATATACATACCGTAAGAATAATCCGGGTTGCCTATATTTATATAATCTTTTTCACCATTCTTTCTAATCTGCAAGTTATCTACAAAAAAGGGTCCCCTCTGCTCAACACGAACAGTATAATTTTCGTATGTTTTAATAAGGGAATATCCGCTGTCAAGAACTTCAGAGGTACCATCATCTTTAAGCCATATAAGATGATCTGACCCCATGGTTGCTCCGCCTGTGTGGTAACTTAAAAGCGCTTTACCATTTTCAGTTTTAAGAGATGTAAAATCATATGCAAAGCCATGTTCTGAATCAGGGAGTTTGTATACATTTTTCGCATTGGCAGGGTCATTTATAGGAGCTTGATAAATGATTCCATTAGCTCCTTCATAATAAAAATAATCGCCAGCCATGGTAAAAGCTCCTTTTTCGCCGGTTTTAAGAGTTACAATAGGCAATGTCACTTGAACTGCTGACGGAGTGCTATCTGTTGAATTTACTGTTAAACCGTTATTTTGATCAAAAATATACTTCCAATCAAATTCTTCTACGGCAAATCTCCATGTCAACGGAAAATATGTTATATTTCTGAATAGAAGCAAAGGATACTGTTCTTTGCTGTTGTCAATTGTTTTTCCATTAACCGTAATTTTGAATGGAGCTATTCGAGCGTTGTAAATGATACTATTTTTTATTGATGATTCTTGCTTTTGGTAACTCCAATTAGCTCCGGTTTTAATTATTTTTAGTCCTGTACTGCTGTCCCATGCAGTTTCAAGTCCCATAAATCTGCTGTCATAATAAGTCATAGGAAAATATGTAATGTCATTATAAACAATTAACGGATACTGATTAAAATTGTTTTCTATGTTTACTCCATTTAAGCTTACTTTAAATGCCGGCAGCGAAACCCTTACACTGCTTGCTGCCTCTGCCTTAGTTGCAGGCATCATCATTGCTGCAGTCATTATTAATATAAATAAAAACAAACATACTTTTCTTCCCATTGCTACCTCCTTTAGTTACTCAAATTATTATTCAACAGTTTCGCTTTCCTTAAGCTGATTTTCCAACTGATTTAAATCAACAATCACAATTTCCGACATATTATTTTCAACAATAGCTTCTTCTTGTATTTCTATAGAATTCCCTATGCTACCTACTATTTGCTGTGTATTATCTTGTTGTATATTATCTGTTACCGGCAAGTTTTCTGAATCTGTATTTTCAATAATTTCCGGATTACTATTTTCATTCTTAGGTTCTGAGTTTTCAAACTCATTGTTTATTTCAAGTTCATTATTTTCAATTTCAGTTTTTACTTCTTTTTCATTTCCAACATCTTTTTCATTTATAACATTAATTTGTTCATCTAAAAGTCCATTTACAGGAGATATTTTTTCTGGCTCTTCTGAACCATTGACATTGAATATTGTGCCGGTTATAATAACAAATAATATTACTGCAATAAGTGTTATAATGCCTCTCCTTTTCTTTGAACTGTCAAAAATACTTTTAATTCTGCACTCAAGATTCTTCCTGCTGCTAACAATATTGGTAGAAAAAACAGGTCCTGCTACTTTGTTATTAAGTACAGCCATTTTTAAGATAATGTTACAATAAAATTTTTTCTCCTCAACATCACAACCGTTCAATACATAATCATCACAAGACTGTTCCATATCTTTGTTTGCTTGTTTTACCATCAAATTCACTGCAGGATTAAACCAATGAACAACAGAAGCGGCTGTTAATATGGTCTTTATTAAAATATCATTTCTTTTAAGATGAATCAATTCATGTGTCAGTACCATTCTTAATTCTTCAGGTGTATATGCTTCTGAAGGTAACACTAATATTGGTCTCATAAGTCCTACTAACATGGGGCTTGATACCTTCTTGCATATGAGTAAAGGTAAATTTCGTTTTATATTAAGTTTGTTTTGCTCATCTTTTAGTATTGTTTGAGTTTCATAATTTATTGTTTTTTTACTCCATCTTGATATGTCACGGCGAAATCCAATGTAAGAAAATATTACATAAGCCAAATATATTATTACTCCGATAAAATATATAACGATCAAAACTTCTCCGAAGCTATCGTTTGCGTTATGTAAATTAATTGGGTTTATTTTTGGGAGTTGACTAACAGCAACAGAAGTTGAGGACAACAGTTCACTTTGCACGGTCTCAGTAATCTTCAAGGATAAGAGAAAATTCTTTGCATAGGAAATAGGCAATAGCAAACATATAGATACAGCTATCCATAAAATGTATCTCCACTTGGCATAATATCTTTTCTTAAGTATGGGGTTAAGGCATAACAATAATATAATTATTGGGGTTACGCTTAAACTTAATGATAATAATTCATAAAACCATCTCATGATTTTGAAACCTCATCCACAAAGTTACTTAACTCTTCCAAATCTTCCTTACTTATTGCATCTCCGTCATATAAGGATGCTACAAGACTCTTTAACGAATTCCTGTGCATTTTTTCTAAAAACGTCTTGCTTTCCTTCTGTAAGTAGTCTTTCTCACTTATTAGGGAATTGTAATAGTTAAACCTTCCTTTCTTCTTGGTTTCTAAAAACCCTCTGTCCACCAATCGGGCTAAAAAGTTTAAAACTGTAGTATGTGCCCAATCCTTCTCTCCTTTTAACTTTTCAATTATATAAGTTGATGATACCGGTTTATCAGCTTCCCAAATTATCATCATTATTTCTAATTCACTGTCAGGAATTCTTTTAATAGTGTCCATTTCACCCTCCTTCAAAAATAAATTCAAGATAGTATTACTAAACCCATTCTACAATTGTAGAATGGGTTTGTCAAGCCTTATCTACTAAAATATCATAATAAGCTGCAGTTCCACCAAGCATTTAGTTTACAATTTTATAATAAGTCTTAGCGGTAAGCTTATATACAACACCATAAATAATTACGAAAATCAGTATTGTTCCAAAAGTACAACCTGCAAATAACTTCACATTTGTAAGATTTAATACTGCGAGCATTTTTCTTATAATGTCAAAGGCGAAAATAATATGAACAACTGCTAACAATATCGGCAAATAAAATATTGTCATTATTTGGTTTTTTATAACAACCTTCACTTCTTTCTTACCCATACCAACATTCTGCATTATAATGAATCTGTCTCTGTCTTCAAAGCCTTCCGATATTTGCTTATAATAAATTATAAGGACTGTAGCAATTAGGAAAAGTGTTCCTATAAAAATTCCTATAAAAAACAAACTCCCAAAGATACTCAAAGTATCTTGCCGCGATGTAAAAATACTGTCCACCGAAGCTACATGCGGTATATCGGCTTCATTTAAAGCATCTCTTAAAGTAATATTAAACTCTTCTTTATCTGACAGCTTGCCGGTAAGATTAAACTCATAATTATAAACAATGGAGGACCTTCCATATTCTTCATTTCTCAAACTGTTAACTGTTTCCTGAAGAGCCAGTAAATTATCGAAATCACTCACAACCATTAAAATAGTGTTAGTATCTTCACCCATTATATTTACTAATTTATCATAAAGTTTCATGGATTCTGAAAACGAAGAAATTTTAAATTTCTGCTTCCCGATAGCAATACTTTCCATTGAACTATATGCCGAATTATTGGATAAAATATGAACCTCATTATTGTATAATTTCGCAACACTTTCACCATTGATTCCAATAGACCTATAATCGTCTAATGTAAGGGCATACAAATAAACTGTGTCGAATAATCCGTAATAACCGGGAATTAAGTTATCTTCATTTATAATACCGTCTGTATTAAATGAATAGTAAGCTTGAATGTCCTTTACCTCAACATTATATTTAAGAGCATGATTTTGGACAGTATCTGCTATTAAATTCGTATCATAATTAAAATTCAAATTATTCTTTTCATCTTCCTCCGGCTCATAAACATAATTAATTGCAACATCACTTGGGAATATTGTACACAACACATCATCTATTCCAACATAAAGAGATACAGTAGAAGATAATACAACCATGACAGCTGTACTCAATATACATATATTAGCCAGTCCCACTGCATTTTGCTTCATACGATACATCATGCCTGAAACAGTAATAAAATGTGTTTTATGATAATAATATTTTTTATTCTTTTTTAAGCCCTTCAATAATACAATGCTTCCACTTATGAAAAGCAAATAAGTTCCTGTAATTACAAATAGTACTGCCACAAAGAATTTAGATATAGCTTGAATAGGGTTCTCTGTTGTAACAGCAATATAATATCCTATTGACAAGCATAATGCACCTAATATGGCAGATATCCACTTTGCCTTTGGCTCCCTATCCCCTACATTGCTTCCTTGCAATAATTCTATAGGTTTTAATCTTCTTAGATATAAGTTGTTGAATAAAATAATTAATAAAAAAATTGCAGAAAATATTAATAATGTTAATAACACTGCATTAATTGAGATTCCAAATTCAAATGATGTACCAAAATTCATCAGATTTAACAGAACCAAAAACATCATCTTTGAAAATAGCAGCCCACCGAGTAACCCACTGAACAAACTTATTAAACCTGTTAATATTATTTCCCAAATCAATATTTTCCCGATATGCCTTTTTTCCATCCCCAATACACTGTATAAACCAAGTTCCTTATTTCTTCTCTTCAATAAAAATCCGTTTGTATAAAATATTACTATGGCTGAAAAAATTCCACATACCCAAATACCTAAATTCAATATTGAGCTCATGGTTCTTCCGCCATAAAATGTTGATTCTGCTGCCTGATTGCTAATTGACAATAACATGTAAAACATTGCTATCATTGTACCGCAAGACAGTCCGAATGGGAAAAATGTATTTTTATTTTTCTTAATATTGGTAAATGCTAATTTTAGATACATTGAACTATTCATGTAAATCACCGCCGGACAGTAAAACAGTCAGTGTATTAGTAATCCTCAAATACATTTCATCATTAGTCATGTTGCCCCTGTAGATTTGGTGGTATATTTCTCCATCCTTAATAAACAATACCCTGCCTGCATGACTTGCAGCACGTACACTGTGAGTTACCATAAGTATCGTCTGACCATCCTCGTGTATGTCAGATAGTGTATTTAGCAGGTCTCCTGTAGATTTAGAATCTAATGCTCCTGTTGGTTCATCCGCCAACAAAATATCTGGTTTTGTTATAACAGCTCGTGCAATGGCAGTTCTTTGTTTCTCGCCTCCTGAAACTTCGTATGGATATTTTTTTAATATGTTTGAAATACCCAATTTTTCAGCAATCGGCTTTATTTTGTCATTCATTTTCTTGTATCCTTCACCTGCCAGGACAAGAGGGAGATATATGTTATCCTCTATTGAAAATGTATCTAACAAATTGAAATCTTGAAATACAAATCCTAAATGCTCTCTCCTAAATTTTGCAAGCTCATTTTCATCAATATTCACCGTATTACTTCCATTTAGAATTACCTCACCGGATGTAGGTCTGTCCATAGAAGCTAAAATATTTAATAGAGTAGTTTTCCCTGAACCGGATTCGCCCATAATGGCAACATATTCTCCTTTTTCTACTGAAAAGTTTATATTTTTTAATGCTGTTACTTTATTGCCTCCAAATCTGGTGGTATAAACTTTCTTTAGATTGTTTACTGTTAATAATGGCATCATATTTCCTCCTATTTCTTTCTATTATTCATTTTAGTTAATAAAGAAAAACTATGCCATAACCTTTCCTTACAAAACAACAATAAACCTTACATTTCTGTAAGGTTGCTAAGATTTATAGAAACTCTTGTCCCAAATCCCGATTTGGAATTAATTTTAATACTATGATTCAGTTTATCTAAAATTTGCTTTGAAAGGTAAAGACCAATTCCTGTAGCCTTCTTGTCCATACGTCCGGTATATCCCGTGAAGCCTCTTTCGAAAATTCGCGGAGTATCTTCTTCTGAAATTCCAATTCCGGTATCTTCGATAATTAAAGTCTTATCAGGAATAACATAAATGGAAATACTCCCCTCATCAGTATATTTTAAGGAATTAGAAAGGATTTGCTTTATTACAAACAAAAGCCATTTCTCATCAGTAACAATTTTTGTATCAAACTCATCTAACTTAAGCGTAATTCCCTTACTGATAAAAATTTTGGAATAATACTTAATCCCTTGTTTCACAATATCCATCAACGAATATTCCTTTAAAAGTAAATCTGAATTCATTGTATCAAGTCTCATGAATTGCAAGGTAGTATCTAAATATCTTTCCATTTCAAATAGTTGTTCTTTCATTTTATATCTATCAGCATTATCAATTTCATTTATAAGCAAATCAAGAGCTGTAATCGGAGTTTTCATTTGATGTGTCCATAATGTTATATATTCCTTCATATCACTATATTTCTGATTTTTTTCAGAAACTTGAGCATTATTATATACCATAAGTACTTTCAATAAATTTTGATAATCTTCTTCTAACAAAGAGCCCGCTTCAGGAAGGTTTTCCAATGTAATTTCTATATGGTTGGAAAGCTTGACCCTTCGTTCATGGCCTTTACAATACTTGTAAAAATTTATATTAGTGTATATTATCCATATAACTAAACATATTATAGCAGGATACAGGACAATTTCTACAGGAATTCTATACAGCAAAAATATTACTGCAAAAATTAAAATGAATACAAGACTCATAATCATGCTGTGTTTTCTTTCTTTCAAATATAAAATTAACAAACGTTTATAACCATCTGATATATTCATAATTTTCATCCCTATACTAAGGTATCCCAACTTTGTCACATGACAGTGCCCCCGCCCCCTTGTCATCCCCTTGTCACGTCCCCTTGTCATAAACTTTCATCTCTATACTAAATATCCCAAACCCTTTTTGGTGATAATATAGTCATTAACTTCAATTTGAGATAATTTTTTTCGTAAACGTGTTAAATTTACCGTCAAGGTATTATCATCTATAAAGCTTTCGCTATCCCATAGATGTAACATAATTGTATCTCTGGAAACTATTTCGCCGGCATTTTCCATTAAGAGCTGCATTATTTTAAATTCATTCTTCGTGAGCTCTATACTCTTGTCCCCATTAGAAATTTCAGTATTAGACAAATTAAGTATAAGGCCCTTATGATCTATAAGATTCGCATTAGCTTTAAAAGAATAACTTCTTCTGATCAATGCATTAATTTTTGCCCTTAATACTGTTAAGTCAAAAGGCTTCGATATAAAATCATCTCCACCCATATCCATTGCCATCACAATGTTCATTTTATCGTCTGCAGAAGAAATAAAAATAATTGGAATCTTTGTAAACTTTCGAATTTCGCTGCACCAATAAAAACCATTATAAAAAGGCAGCGTTATATCCAATAGTATCAGTTCCGGCTTAAAGTTTATCACTTCACTTACTACATCTTTGAAATCAGTAACACACTCTACCTGATACTCCCACTTTTCTAAATGTTTTTTAATGGATTCCGCAATTATCCTGTCGTCCTCAATTATTAAAACTTTATAGCTGTTCATGTTCAACCCCTTACAATAAAACAGTTTTGGAATTATCTTTTATGTTACGATTATAGCATACAAAAAACTCTTTTTACAAATAACTTGTTGAATTTACTAATAGATAGATTAAAATAAAACTCCATTCAAGATTAGAAAAGTGAGTTTTATTGTACGCATACAATTCAAGAGACATGGTATCATGTTGCCTCCTGTACAACATTTTCTGCTTCATATCATACAATAATAATTTAATCTTTTAAAGTATAATTGCTTACAAACAAAAAACGTAAACACTAAAAGGATTAGTTTTAGATTTCAGCAATTATCTGCAAATTCTTAATGGCGGTTTAATATTTAATGTATCAGGCTCTATTATAAATATAGTCTTTTTTTTAGATTTAGCATATCGTATTAAATGATTAATTTCACATGTATTTTTGCATAGTATTATTATGAAGTCTGATTTATTGATAATATAGATATTTTTCTTTCTTATACAGTCTTTTGTATATTGATATTGCATTAGCGTTTCTTTATCAATTTTTTGCATGATTGAATAATATTTGTCCCTTTGGAGCTTATTCCACTCTATAGATAAAGATTCGTAGGGCAATACTGCTTCTATTGTTAATTGTGAGTATTCTTCTTCTTTTAATTCAAGAACAATTTCAA
>ENA-UOOE01001460-UOOE01001460.1-fermentation-metagenome-genome-assembly--contig:-NODE-1460-length-19933-cov-3.504880_pt1 | contig 19933 bp, 15 predicted proteins | sample MGYA00245776_ERZ724021 | MGnify/ENA primary metagenome ERZ724021 (study PRJEB28704, sample SAMN03018321) | fermentation metagenome | biome: anthropogenic terrestrial biome; feature: soil; material... | reverse complement strand
GCCAAATGGAAATGCAAGCATTTCCGCTTGGCTCGTTGCTCGCGGGAATAAAGAAGGAGAGAATGAATGATGGGTGAAAACTACAAATGCAGGGATGATGTATTTTTCCATGCAGAAAAGATTAGTAAGATTTACCCCGGTACAAAGGCTCTTGATGAGGTGTCCTTTGACCTGCTCAAGGGAAAAGTGAATGTGCTTATTGGAGAGAATGGGGCAGGAAAATCTACCTTGATGAAGATGATTGCAGGAATCGAACAACCCAGTGAAGGGACAATGTACATCGGGGATCATGAGGTATACTTTAAAAATACAACAGAGGCCAGAAAATGCGGGATAGGTATTATACACCAGGAGTTGAGTTTGTTCCCCAATCTAAATGTATATCAGAATATTTATATGAATAAGGAAAAGACAAAGGGCCGGGTTGCCCTGGACAATAAGGCACACATGGAGGGTGCAAGAAAGGTTCTGGAGCGACTGGAACATCCTTTAAATCTAGAGGCAAAAGTGGAAGAACTACGTGTCGGGCAACAGCAGATGATTGAAATTGCCAGAAATCTGGTGGAAGATGACTTGAAAGTACTGATTATGGATGAACCAACCTCCTCTTTGAGTCAGCAGGAAGTAAAGGTACTTTTTAAAATTATGCGGGAGCTTACGTCACAAGGAATTTCTATTGTATATATATCACACAGGCTGGAGGAGATTATGGAAATCGGTGATCATGTAACCATACTCCGAGATGGAAAATACGTGGCTGATGCTGATGTAGAGGATATAGATGTCCCTTGGATTGTAAATCGGATGACTGGTGGCTCCAAGGCATACCCTAAAAGAAACCGTGAAGTGGATTGGAGTAAGATTGAAGATGTGTTGGTGGTAAAGGATTTGTGCCTGCCTAAAGCAGGGGGTGGTTATCTTGTAGACCATCTCAATTTTGATCTAAAAAAGGGTGAAGTACTGGGAATCTATGGCTTGATGGGAGCCGGAAGAAGTGAAGTGTTTGAATGCCTTATGGGACTCCATCCGGAACACACCGGAGAAGTGTTGATGAATGGGGATAAATTGAATATAAAATCCATATCACAGCAAATTGATAATGGTTTTGCTCTAATTCCTGAGGACAGACAAAGCCAGGGGCTGGTACAGACTCTTGATATTGAGAAAAACTGCGCTCTGTCAGCTTTGAAACGTTATAAAAAAGGACCTTTTCTCAACAATAGGCTGGAAGAACAAAAAGTAGAAGGTCAAATTAAAGATATACATATAAAAGTGGCGGATAAAAAGCTGCCTATCCTTTCCTTGTCAGGTGGAAATCAGCAGAAAGTTGTTATCGGGAAGGGCATTCTCACTGAGCCCAAAATTCTGTTAATGGATGAACCCAGTCGTGGAATAGATATAGGCGCAAAGACAGAGGTGTTTGATATTATTAACAAATATGCAGGCCAGGGCCTGTCCATCATAGTTATTTCTTCAGAACTGCAGGAGATTGTGTCGATTGCGGATCGGGTCATCGTACTGTCAAATGGTTTGAAAACGGGAGAATTTTACGGTGATGAGATACAGCAGGATACATTAGTGCTGGCTTCCTACAAGGGCCATCATAAAGAGGAAAAGGAGAGTTAAATATTATGGTATCGAAACAAAGCGCAGGAAATAATAGATTGGCAATGACTCTTTTGAAGGGGCGTACATTTATTGTATTAGTTATTTTACTTATATTTTTTAGTATTACAGCAAATAATTTTTTAAGTGCAGGGGCACTCCTGACTGTGGCAAAACATGTGGCTCTATATGGAATTTTGGCAATTGGTATGACATATGTTATCATTACCGGAGGCATTGACTTATCTGTGGGCTCAATAGCGGGGCTTGCCGGAATGCTTGCTGGAGGTCTTATTGAGGAAGGTCTTACTCTCAAAGTCTTTGGCGTGACATTATACTTCAGTATACCGATGATTGTGTTAATCACAGTCTTAATTGGGGCGCTTATGGGTATGGTGAACGGAATTATTATTACGAAATTTAACGTAGCTCCATTTATTGCAACCTTGGGTACGATGTATATTTGGAGAGGCTTTGCAAATATTCGTTCTGACGGTAAAACGTTTTCAAAGCTAGCGGGGAACAAGGGGCTCGGAAATACTGGTTTTGAAGTGTTTGGGCGAAATATAACAGGAACCTCGATTCCTGCAGGCGTAGTCATTCTTGTCTTGATTGCCATTGTAGCTGGCCTGATTTTGAAAAAAACACCATTTGGATGGCATGTATTGTCCATCGGGGGAAATGAGAGGGCATCTAAGCTTTCTGGGATCAAGGTGGACAGGGTAAAAATATGGGTGTATGCATTTTCGGGTTTTTGCTCAGCTGTTGTGGGTATTATTGCTACATCCCAGCTGGTATCAGCTACACCAAAAACTGGTGAGTCATGGGAAATGAATGCTATAGCAGCATCGGTGCTTGGCGGAACCTCCATGGCAGGCGGCGTGGGTACAATCGGAGGTACGATTGTCGGTGCATTTGTTATCGGTGTCATTAATGATGGGATGACAATGTGTGGTGTAACAGAGTTTTGGCAGAAAATTATCAGAGGTCTTGTGATTATACTTGCCGTTATTATTGACCAGGTACAGAGAAATCTGCAGGCTAAAATAGCACTTCAGGCCCGCAATGAAAACAAATAATATTGGGGGATAATGTCATGAAAGTTTTAAATTTTGGATCATTGAATCTGGACTATGTATACTCTGTCGATCATATGGTTAAGCCTGGGGAGACTCTGGCTTCCTTTGGCATGAATACATTTTGCGGAGGAAAGGGACTGAACCAGTCTATTGCACTTGCCAGGGCGGGGGTACCTGTATTTCATGCCGGGATGGTGGGGGAAGAAGGGGAACTGCTTCTGAATGCTTGTGAAGGAAGCGGCATAAAGACTGATTATATCCGTACAATCCCGGGTCAATCCGGCCACACGATTATTCAGGTGGACAAAGAGGGGCAGAACTGCATTCTGCTGTATGGCGGTGCTAATCGGAGTATTACCAGAGAATATGTGGATGAGGTGCTGGGGAACTTTGAAAAGAGAGATATCCTCCTGCTTCAAAATGAAGTGAATCTGCTGGATTACATCATAGACCAGGCTTATGAACGGGGTATGATGATTATTCTGAATCCATCACCCTATGACAGCGTACTGGATGGCTGTGACTTTAGTAAGATATCTATGTTCCTGCTCAACGAAGTTGAAGGAGAGCAGATAACGGGAGAGAATGATGCAGAGAACATGCTGGAGAAATTGAAAGCCATGTATCCCAAGGCCCGTGTTGTGCTGACTTTGGGCGGAGAAGGCTCTGTCTATCAGTATAAGGAAGAGCGGTACCGTCAGGGGATTTACAAGGTAAAGGCGGTGGATACCACGGCGGCGGGAGATACATTTACCGGATACTTTATTTCTTCGGTTATCGACGGGGTGCCTGTGCCGGAAGGACTGGCGCTGGCGGCAAAAGCAGCTGCAATTGCAGTGTCCCGTCAGGGGGCGGCGGCCTCTATACCGTCGAGAGAAGAAGTTATAAAGGAGTAAGAATATGGCAGAACAGTATATCATCAGCATTGACCAGAGCACTCAGGGTACAAAGGCGTTGCTTTTTGATGAGAAAGGGCATCTGATTAAGCGTATGGACAGGTCCCATGAGCAGATTGTGAATACTCAGGGGTGGGTATCCCACAATCCCAGTGAAATCTATGCTAATGTTATCGATGTGGTGACCAGGCTCACGGAAGAAGTTGATAAGACGAAGATTATAGGAGTGGGAATTAGCAATCAGCGTGAGACATCCCTGGCCTGGGACCGGGTGACAGGAGAACCTTTGGGAAATGCCATTGTGTGGCAGTGCGCCAGAGCGGCGGACATTTGTGAACGGGTGGAAAGGCTGGGTGAAGCTGAGAATATCCGCCGTAGGACAGGCATGAATCTGTCTCCTTATTTCCCTGCATCCAAAATTGCATGGATTCTGGAGAACGTGGATGGGGCAAAGGAAAAGGCCGACAGAGGAGAAATCTGCCATGGAACTATAGATAGCTGGCTGGTGTTTAAGCTGACCGGAGGAAAGTTTTATAAGACTGATTATTCTAACGCCTCCAGAACACAGCTATTTAATATTTTTGATTTAAAATGGGATAAGGAAATATGCGGACTGTTTGGAATTGACCCGAAGAATATGGCGGAGGTCTGTGATTCAGATTCTGATTTTGGAGAGACGGACTTTGAGGGGGTGCTGCCATATACGGTTCCCATTCATGGAGTCCTTGGAGATTCTCACGGTTCACTGTTTGGTCAGGGCTGCCTTGAACCCGGCATGACAAAGGCCACCTATGGTACTGGTTCCTCCATTATGATGAACGTTGGTGAGACACCGGTTTTGAGTACTCATGGAGTAGTGACCTCACTGGCCTGGGGAATGGAAGGAAAGGTCAACTATGTGCTGGAGGGAAACTTGAACTATACAGGAGCGGTTATCACATGGCTGAAAGAGGACTTGAAATTGATTCAGTCTCCCGTTGAGACAGAAGCCTTGGCAGAGAAAGCTGTTCAGGATGATTTTCTCTATCTGGTTCCGGCATTTTCAGGTCTGGGGGCTCCTTACTGGGACAGTCGTGCCACAGCCTCCATTGTGGGAATGAACCGAACCACCAAAAGAGCGGAGATAGTGAGAGCAGGTGTGGAGTGCATCGCTTACCAGATTACTGATATTATCAAAGCTATGAGTCAAGATGCGGGAGTGAAAGTAGGAGAACTCCGCGTGGACGGAGGCCCTACCAAAAATAAATATCTGATGCAGTTTCAGAGCAACATCGCAGACACCATTGTACAGGTGCCGGATTCTGAAGAATTTTCCGGCATTGGGCCGGCTTATGCAGCCGGCCTGGCACTTGGGATATGGGATGAAACTATATTTGAAAATATGAACCGGGTGAAATATGAGCCACAAATGAAGAAAGCACTGAGGAAAGAAAAATATGAGGGCTGGAAGGCTGCGGTGAAGACGGTGTTGACAAAATAGACGCTGCTCTAACATCAGTTTTATAAATGCATCTTCCTCCAGCCTGTCAAAATGCAAACTAATGTCAGTATCTTTTAAAGCTTCCCGCAGAGAGGTTTCCGAAATTGTACATCCCTTTATCATTTTTCCCAGTTCTTCGGGTTACCACAACTCTCAATCCGCCGCCTTTCTGAATTGAAAAAGTGCACTCTACTATGGAGTTGTTGCACTTAGTTACGATGATAAGACTTCCTTTATTGTAATAAGGATATTTTTAGCGTATGATTTTAAGAGACATTATGGGCAGAATATATATTTAGAGGAAACAGATGATGGGAATAATGAAACGTGTCGGCATAAGTTTTAGGACTCATAGTATACAAAGGAAAATTCTTTTATCCTTTAGTATTATATTGGCAGTGAGCTTTACGGTGCTCAGTGCGCTTTCATATATCCTTATTCAGCGGTATGCGAAGGAAACAGCTATCAAGCATTCAGAACAGGTACTCTTTCTTGTCTCTGAGAATATCAACCAAATTATTAATTCTATAGAAAATTCCAGCAAACAGGTTGCTTTGAGTAAGCAGGTAGTAGATTATTGCGAAAATGCCGGGAAATTGGGTGAGTATGAGCAAGTTATCAGTGAAGTTAATCTTCAAAAAGGATTGATTGCTAATACTTTAGGCTCGAATTTACTCATTTCAAGTATGCTGATATACCCTGAAAAAGGAGATTATCTGTCATTTGGAGAGCAAAAATATATGACAACCAGAGATTATCAGCAATGGGAAGTCTATAAAGAAGGGATGAAAGCAAAGAAGGCATATTGGCTTGCATCCCGGCAAGTAGATGAGGCATATGGAAAGACAGATATTATTAGTTATACAAGACCAATATTTTCCAAAGATTTTACAAAACCTGTTGGTCTGTTGGAAGTGCAAATTCTTACGGAAAAAATGGCTTCCAGCTTTCGGGCGTCTGGGAATATCGAAGGAACAGGGATTTTACTTCTTGACAGTAAAGGAAGGTCAGTTGTAAAGCAGCCGGATGAGCTTGAAGAGAAAAAGTGTGTTTCTGAAGCCGCGAAGCAGCAGATCCGGCAGGAGAAACAAAGTATACAGTTGACGGTAAAAGATACGGAATATTTGTTGAATTGCATAGGACTGAAGAATGGGTGGATTCTTGTTCATTATCAACCGATGGACAACCTGACCCGTACTTCCGGCATGGTTGGTATTATCATTCTGTTGTCTGGGGTGCTGGTTCTCTTTCTTATGATTATTTTGTCTCATCCTATCACCCGTCAGTTAGTACGTCCGCTTAACGAGGCAATTGACGTTATGAGCAATATGGAAGATAGTATTGAATCTTCAAAGAATGAATATGAGATTACTGCACTTTTTGATAACTATAACATGATGATGCGGCGTATCCGCGAGTCTGAGCTAGATACACTAAGGGCACAGATTACACCACATTTTCTATATAACACTTTAAATTCAATTAAGTGCCGTGCCCTGCTGGACGGAAACCGGGATGTAGCAAAGATGACCCAATGGCTGACAAATTTGTTGGAGCTGTCAATTAATAACCATAATGAATACCTTACATTATATGAAGAAATTGACATGCTGCACAGTTATGTAGGATTACAGCAGATGCGTTCTGATAAAATATTTACATTTTCAACTAAGATAGAACCTGAAAGTTTGGGAAAATGCCTGGTTCCCAAGATGATACTTCAGACACTTGTGGAGAACGCAATTCTACATGGGATAGAGGAGCAAAATGATTCATCTGTCATAGAAGTTCATTCTTCGCTGCAGGAAGGGATGCTTCATATTGAGGTGACTGACAATGGAGTTGGCATGAGTAAAGAGCGTATTGATGAAATATTTTCTGGAAGAAAAGAGGACGGAAAGCAGAAAATGAATCGTGTTGGTCTTTATAATGTTGACCAGCGTATAAAACTATACTTTGGCAAAAGTTATGGAATTTCTATTATCAGTTCGCCGGGGAAAGGAACTGCAGTGATAGTCAGAATGCCTTGTGTTGAAGACCCTAAACTGTTTCGTGGAGAGAAAATCTCAAAAAGAAATTAGGAATAAACCGCTTTTGCCCTAAGCGGGGAGGAAGGAGTGAACTATAAAGGTGACACGGATTGTTGTGCTGGATGATGACCGCATTGTACGTCAGTATATACGTGCAACATTGGAAAAGACGGAAGGAGAATTTCAGCTGGCGGGCGAGGCTTCCGGAGGGAGAAACGGACTAGCACTTATTGAAGAACTTAAGCCGGACATGTTGATTTTAGATATCGAGATGCCTTCGATGAACGGCATTGAGCTGCTGGCTGAGATGGAGAGGCGCGGACTCAAAATAAAGACATTGATTTTGAGCTGCCATGATGAGTTTGAATATGTACGGCAGGCAATGAAGCTTGGTGCGGCTGATTATCTGCTAAAACATAAAATAGATGATAAAACATTGTTGGAAGCACTCCGTACTCTCCGGGAAAAGCCGATTACGATGTATGCGCCTGATTCAGGGATAAATAATTCGGAAGAAAAATCAAAACAGTTTGGAGAACTTCTTACAGGCAAAATGTCAGGTGAAGAACAGGAGAGTGCCTTTCGGCAGTTTGCGTCTGATAATCAAATTACTGTAGTTTGTGTGGCTGAAATTGATTATTTGAAAGCCTTCATATGGAAGAATGGAAAGGAGCAGGGAGCAGAGCTTGAAAAGAAGGTGTGGAAAAAAATCAGAACCACTCCGATTCAGGAATGTAAATCCTATTATTATCGTGCTGAGCCTGGATATTATGCTTTTTTGCTGGTCTTTGGGGAACTTCCGGTTTCACGGCTGGAAACAAGACAAAAACTTTATAATATTATAAGTAATTATGTCGCAGGGCTGACAAGAGAATGTCAGGTTACTATTACTGCAGGGATAAGTGAACAAATATTAGGAGGCAAGAGAGTCAAGTATCAGTGGTTTCATGCGAGAGAGGCACTGGAAAGGAAATTCTATATTGGATGTGCTCATTTGATTTTTTATGAGGAAGTAGGAGTACTTAAAGAGAATGAAGAGGCGATGAATCTTTTGCTGGATGGGCTGCGCGGCCAGGCGATGAACCGTCAGGAGGCTGTGCTTGCAGTTGAAGAATTGTTCGAAAATATTAGAACAGCCCCAATGCCGCTCAATCGATTTCAGAAGTTTTTTTATATCTTCCTAAATATTTTGATGCAGATGATTTCTCGCATGAACCTGGAAATTGAAGACATATTTAAGAACGTAGATTTTGTAAATGAGGCCCTGGAGACCCTGGAAACATTTGAGGATTATCATAAATGGTTTTTGGATGCAATAAATTCCATTTTTGATGCGGCTCAGAAAGCAGCACAGGGAGGGGTGAGAAAAGAAGTTGCAAAAGCAATCGAGTATATCAGAGAAAACTATATGAAAGAAATAAGCCTGGATGATGTGGCAAAATATGTCTGTGTCAGTAAGACCTATTTCAGTAGTATGTTTAAAAAGGAAGCTGGGCAGAAATTTAGCTTATATTTACTTGATTTCCGCCTGGAAAAAGCATGTGTGCTACTGCGGCAGGGAAATAAAAAAATATACAATATTGCTTACGATGTGGGTTTCCAAAGCCATAATTACTTCAATAATATTTTTAAAGAACGGTATGGAATGACGCCAAAGGAATACAGGAAGCGTTATAGGTAAAGCCGGTCTTTGCATGAGCCTGGCTATCCTGATAACACAGTGTAATGTTTTCATGATAGAGTGCAATTTTTCGGAAAAAACAAGTGATATAATCCTTGTAATTTAACCGAGAAGGGAGAGAAAATAAAATGAAAAGGTTTCGTATCTTAGCAATGGCGATGGGAGTTGTTATGGCCCTGACTGCGTGTGGAGGAAAACAAGGTAAAGATGAATCGGACAGCCAGTCCAAAAAGTCAGGGGATAAGGATCAGATTACAATCACATATGAATCCTGGACGCCCACCAAAGAATATATGGACCGTATTTTGACAGCATTTCATAAGGAGCACCCGGAGATTAATGTTGAGGTGACCTTGCACGCAAATGCCAGCGAGTATATGACGGCAGTGCAGACAGCGTTTGCTTCAGGAGAAGGACCGGATGTATTCATGTTTGCCGATCCTACTGCTCTGAATCAACTTAAGAGCCAGATTGAACCACTGGATCAATATTGTACGGATGAATGGGGAGAAAGCTGGGCAGATGATTTTGTTGCCAGCGCAATTGGAGACAATTCGATTGATGGCGTACCCTATGGACTGCCTATGCCTACTGCACCGGCCGGAACAATGTGGTACAACAAGACTCTACTGGATTCGTTAGACCTGGAAGCTCCGACAAATTATGAAGAATTGAAAAAAGTTTCAGACACTCTGCGAGAAGCTGGAAAACAGCCTTTGCTAATAGGTGCAAAAGATTCATGGGTTGTTATTGACACATTTCAGACAATTCTAAATGATTTCGCAGGGGACAAGCAGTATAAGGCCTACAACAAGGAAATTCCTTTTACGGATTCTGAATTTGTGGATGCATTTGAAATGTGGCAGAAATTATTCAAGGAAAAAATTTTCCAGGATTCGGCTTTCTCAATGACAGAATATATGGATACCTATAACCAGTTCAATGATGAGGGCATTGCAGGGATGTGGGTAAATGGAGCATGGAACATGGATATGTACACCAATCCGGAAATTGAAGACAGTGTTGCAAAAAATGAATGGGGAATAAGCTATTTCCCGGACCTCAATGGTGATGGAAAACAGCCGAATCTGCTTCTTACATCTGGTGGTTTCGCAATAAACAAGAACAGCAAAGAGAAAGAGGCTGCATGGGAATTGATTAAATTTATGGCATGTGACGAAGGCGCAGTTATTGAGTGTCAGCGTACAATGGCACCCTCAGGATATTTGAATACACCGCAGCCATCCTATGATTTGCCGGAAAATGGCTTAAAGAACCTGGATACTGTTAATAAATTGATGGCAGACCAGCCCTTACAGTTCCGAGGCATTAACGACCCAAATGTCTCTGAGAAGATGTATGAAGTATTGACTAAGCTGGCATATGAGAAAATAACACCGGAGGATGCGGCAGAAGAGATTGATGCTGTGATAAATGAATAAACAGGAAATATTAAGAACAGGGGCGGGCTGTTATTGCCCGCACCATGTAAAGTTTCTTCTATGGAAGAAAAAGCTGATAAATATGATTATTGAAGTTTGATGAGGTGACTGGTGTGAAGAAGAAAAAAAGCTTAAGCGCTTACTTTTATATACTGCCTATGTTTCTTTTTTTTGCGTTTTTTTTGGTATACCCGCTGTTCAATACGATTCGGATTAGCTTTTTTGAGTGGAACGGTATTGATCCTGAGATGCACTTCGTTGGGTTTCAGAATTATATTGACATGTTTCATGATGAAATTTTTTATAAAGCTTTTGCGAATTTTGCAATTTATGCGGTACTTGTAATTGTTTTAGAGATGTTAATAGGGTTTTCTCTGGCTTATTTAATGCGCCGGAAAAATATCATGTTTAACATATACAGAGCTATTATTTTTATACCGGTTATATTATTGCCGGTAGTTATTTCCTACGTATTTACAGATATTCTGGCTTATAATTATGGGATTGTTAATGAGACCTTGCGCGCGCTCCATCTTGATAAGCTTGCGCTTGACTGGTTTGCTGACCCGAATGTGGCACTTTATACGCTGATTGGGATTACAGTGTGGAGCGGTACGGGATTTGCTATGACAGTCTACTCTTCATCGTTGACATCATTTCCCAGTGAACTGATTGATGCTGCAAAGGTGGATGGTGCTAACAGAATCCAAACTGTAACACGGGTAGTATGGCCGCTGTTAAAAGGAACGCACTTTAGTCTTTCTATTATTAGCGCTATCAGTGCACTTAAAATTTTTGATTTAGTGTTTCTGCTCACTGGCGGAGGACCGTTTCATGCGACTGAGATGCCTTCCACGTATATGTATGACAAGGCGTTTACTTTATATGAACAGGGATTTGCTTCTGCTGTATCTACAATTATTATTATTTTTGCACTGCTCGTCACTTTTATTCAGACAAAACTGTCAGCGGAAAAAAGATAAAGAAAGGAAAGGTAAGGTAAAATGGGAAAATCAAAAAAACTGCGCCCTGTTCTTATGGCAATACCTACGCTTTGTTTTGCATTTCCCCTTTGTTTCTTGTTTGTCACTTCGCTGGAAAAGAAAGGGTTTGCAAATTATTTGTTTGTATTAACGGAGATACGGGTTGAAAGAAATATCATGAATAGTTTAATTGTTGCAGTCATTACGGTACTTATTGTATTGGCTATAACCCTGCCGGCTTCATTTGCATTTTCTAAAATGAAATTTCCCGGTCAGAATATTCTTTTTTTAATTGTTCTTATGGCAATGATGATTCCAGGTATTTCTATTGCAGTACCCATGGTAAAAATCATTCGTTCTTTGAACCTGGTTAATAATTATTTTTCGCTGATTCTTCCTTATGTTGCAATTAATAGCCCTATTGCACTAATTTTAGGAAAAAATTTTATGGATGGTCTTTCGGCTGAATTGATGGAGGCAGCAAAGATAGACGGATGTACTACTTGGACTAGCTTTCTGCATATCTACCTGCCCCTTGCTGTGCCGGTGTCATCCATTATTAGCGTGTTTACTTTTCTCAACTGCTGGAATGAATTTGTATATGCCAAATTATTTATGCAAAAAGAAGCTATGCAGATGGTATCGACGATTCCTATTAAATTTCAGGCAGATATGTATACCAATATTCCGGCGTTATTTGCCGGACTGGTAATTGTGCAATTGCCTGTTTTGATTCTTTATCTTATGTTCCAGAATACTTTCAGAGAAGGATTAACTGCTGGAGCAGTCAAAGGATAGGTGTATTTAAAAATAAGCAGAAAGGCATATAGATTAAATGAAAAGAACCATTACCTATGAGAATTATTTTGATAAAGTTTATGGCTGTATGATTGGAAAATGTGTATCGGGTACAGCGGGAGCACCTTATGAAGGTATGAAGCAGAGGCTGAATCTTCATTTTACCGCAGAAGATGCTGATACGACACTTCCAAATGATGATCTGGATTTACAGGTGCTTTGGCTGGATGTACTCGAGAATAAAGGCATCTCGGTGACATCTGACAGTCTGGCAGATAGTTTTCTGGCCAACTGTCCATATTCACCTGGTGAATACGCTGTCTTTAAAAGAAACTACAGGAGACATATCCATCCTCCATTTTCAGGGAAATACAACAATCCCTATTATCTGGAGGGAATGGGATGCCCCATCCGCAGTGAGATTTGGGGCTGCATAGCACCGGGAACCCCCGGGCTTGCAGTCAAACTGGCGGGAATGGATGGAGTACTTGATCACGGAAGTAACTCAGTATGGGCGGAATGCTTTCTTGCTGCATTGGAATCAGAAGCCTTTTTTGATAATAATATAGAACGGCTGATTAGAAAAAGCCTGTCTTATATTCCAAAAGAGCTTCGTATATATGCATTGGTGTCGGATGTATTGGCCTGGCATGAGGAAAAGGAAGATTATGATGATATCTATAGAAAGATATTGAGGTATTATGGGCATCCTGATTGTACAAATGTGTTCCAGAATATTGGAATCACACTTCTGGCTCTTTTGAAGGGGGAGGGAGACTTACTTAAGACAACTGAGCTGGCTGTCAATGGCGGCTATGATACAGATTGTACCGGAGCTACAGTGGGAGCGGTAATGGGACTGATACTAGGTGCCGGGGAGCTTGGAAAACGGTATGATTTTTCTGATCAGACATATAGCTTAGGTGTTTCAGCAAAGAGACGCAGCAGCAAGATTTCTGATTTAGCGGAGGATATTTGCCGGGTTGGCGTGCATTATACCACCCGTGGGCAGAACAATATAAAAATAGAAAACTGTCCGCTTATACCCCTTGCCCCAAAAGAAGAGAAGGATTCTGGTATATCAATAGATGTTCATTATGAAGGGAATCCGGTAATAGGACCAAAGTGTGATGGCAGGGTATCCCTCCTTCTCCGCAATGATACTTGCAGTATCAAGAAAGGGACCTTGACTATACAGAGCGATACATTGGTTTCGAGTATTGCATCTGAGGCACTCTCTTTAGAGCCTAAAAAGACCTTAGAGCTCCCGGTTGATTTTCACCTGTCTGAAGGCAGTGGGATAATTGAAGACTCAAATATTGTAGATATTGATTTTTGGGGAGAAGAAACCCTGCATTACAGTATTGGATTTGCCGGAGCTGTCCCGTGGATGCTCTATGGGCCATTCTGGGAGAATAATCTTGATATCCAGACGCTCATTCCAGGGCAAAGCTATATGGAACAGTTTACAGGAGCTACGGAAGAAGAGCGGCTTGACCATATTCGGGATTATCACTTGAATGCTTTTGTGGATATAAAAAAGAATTATATGAATCTGGGCAGTCTGTCAAAAGGAGAGTTACCGCCAGGAGGGGAGGCTGTCTACACATATGAGGATCTAATCACTATGGGAAACCTGGTAGATTATCAAGGTCCATGCTGTGTCTATATGGTTCGCAGCTTTTATTTGCAGGAGGAAAGGACTTACCGCCTGAATATTGGATATAGTGATGCATTCTGCCTATGGCTTAACGGAGAAAAATTAGCAGAAAGAGAAGATGTGACATGGTGGACAGGAGAAAATTGCCATCTAAATCAGGTACGAGTGAAAAAAGGAATAAACCATATGGCAGTCCGTCTGTGCCGCCGTTCTATGGAGAGTCAATTTAGCTGCAGCTTTTTAGAAAATGACACTGCAAAGTTGGGGCTCATATCTTTTCCAGAGTATGTCGTAGGAATAGCAAACGTGGAGCCATCTTTTTTTTCGGGATAAAGTTGAGAGGGAGGGTGTGACCGGCATCGGTCACACCCTCCCTGTTTGAGATTATCTATTTCCCGACAACCCCAAATTTAAAGAACATTAATAAAAAGCAACTTTGGCATATACAGGAGCGGTTATCACTTGGTTGAAAGAGGACTTGAAACTGATTCACAAAATAGTATACTTATACAAAAAGATTTACGTTTGCCTCCTCTGCATTTCCGAGATAGGAAGTCACCCCGGCGAATTCTACGCCGTCGATGAGTTCTTCTTTTTTAATACCCATAACGTCCATGGACATTGTACATGCAACTAGTTTTATGCCGCTCGCCATGGCTTTTTTCATTAATTCTTCCAGAGAACTTACGTTTTTATCCCTCATGACCTTTTTCATCATTTTTGTACCCATACCACCCATATTCATTTGGGATAGCTTCAGTTTACCTATTCCCCTTGGCATCATAAACCCAAACATTTTTTCAACAAATGTTTTGGAAACATGCTGCTTTGTTTCCTTCCGGAGCGCATTCAGCCCCCAGAAGGTAAAAAACATTGTGACCGGCCGCCCCATAGCGGCAGCCCCGTTGGCAATAATAAAGGAAGCAAGAACTTTGTCCAAATCTCCACTGAATACGATTAATGTTTTCCCCTGAGAAGATGCGGGGGTAAGAGTGGACTCTGTCTGGGATATATCACATTCGCAGTGATCCGGTCCTTTTTTAATGTAAACAATGTTCTCGCAGCCTTTTCGCTCCGTTTTAAGGAGAATATTTCCGGTTCGTCTGCACCAGGCATCTATATCCTTTGTAAATCCCATATCTGTTGCCGACACTTGCAATATCTGGTCCTGTTTTAATGAAGAGAGCTCCTCATGTACTTTCATAATCGGACCGGGGCACTGCAAGCCACAGCAGTCTATGATCTTTATTTCTTTACGCTCGCATAGGGACCCTTCCACCGGATCGCCTTGGTCTGGCGATTCCTTTTTGGTCTGGGAAGTGCTGTCATTGTGCATAGACTTATAAAATGATGTTCCGGCTGAAAGCACTTTCACCTGAGTGAATCCATTTTGCATAAGTATGCGGGCTGCATTATAGGAACGGACACCTATAGAACAGTAGGGGATGATGAGACGTTTTTTGTCAAGCTCCCCCAGACGGCTGCGCAGTTTGCCGAGAGGAATATGAACAGATCCGGGGATGGAGAATACCATTCGTTCCACTTCCTCGGTGACATCCAGGATCGTGTAAGTATCTTTTTTACTCTGATCCGCCATCAGGAAATCCATTTCGTTATATTCTATAAATGACACTAATCCTTCCAGTACGTTCTGTGCAGTGAAACCCAGCATGTTTACTGGATCTTTTGCAGAGGAATAGGGTGGTGCATAGGCCAGCTCTAATTCTGCCAAATCATTGACGGTGCCTTTCAGCCGCATTGTGACGGCTATGGTGTCTATCCGCTTATCCACTCCATCCTGACCGATAATCTGTGCGCCATATATGCTGCCGTCACGGCCGAAAATTAGCTTTAAGGTAATGGGAGTGGCTCCGGGATAGTAGCCGGCGTGGGATTTTTGGCTGATAAGCACGGTCTCGTAATCATGGCCTTTTTGCTTTCCGGCAGCCTTAAGTGCCTTTTCATTCAATCCTACAGCGGCGGCGGTTAAATCGAATACTTGCGCTACAGAGGTTCCCATCGTACCCTTATAAGGAACATGATTTCCAGTTATATTGTCAGCACAGATGCGTCCCTGTTTATTGGCCGGTCCTGCAAGGGGAATCATTGTTTTGTCATCTGAAATATAATGAGTTACCTCAATCACATCACCGACAGCGTAAATGTGTTCGTCTGAGGTTCTTAAAAAGTCATCTACCACAATCCCGCCTCTGGCATTTAACTCTAAACCAGCTTTCCTGGCAAGGGAACTGTTGGGACGTACCCCAATGGAGAGAAGCACCATGTCAACAGTGATCATTTTACCGCTCTTGAGGTGTATTACGGTATGATTGTCAACTTCCTGGAAAGAGTCTACACCGTCTTTCAAAATCAGTTCCACTTGATTTGCTCTAATATTTTCATGGAGAAGCTGTGCCATCTCGTAATCTACGGGAGCCATGAAAATATTAGAGCAAATCAAGTGTCACTTCGATACCTGCTTTTCGGAGGTTCTCTGCCATCTCCAGTCCTATAAAACCACCGCCGATAACCGCGGCTCTTTTGAGCGATTCCTTTGATACTACTTCTTTAATAGCATCTGTGTCAGGAATTGTCCAAAGAGTATAAATATGCCTGCCATCAATTCCCGGTATAGGCGGTTTTAACGGTGAAGAGCCGGTGGCTATAATCAGAGTATCATAAGATTCTTCATATTCATCTCCGGTTTTTAGATTCCGAATCCATAAGGTCTGCGTATCTTTGCTGATTTTTTGTACTTCACAGGAAGTACGCACATCGATGTTAAACTTTGCCTTCATGGCAGCAGGTGTCTGCAAAAGCAGTGAATTCCGATTCTGAATCACATTTCCAATATAATAAGGGAGACCACAGTTAGCGTAAGAAATATAATCTCCTCTTTCAAACATGACAATTTCCATAGACTCATCTTTTCTTCTCAATCTCGCAGCGGCAGTTGCGCCTCCGGCCACACCGCCGATAATTACTGTTTTTGGCATTATCATACCCTCCGTTTTATGAAATTACAGGTTTAAGTTCATATAATTTACATTACAGGAGAAGAAAAGAAAATTCAGTGATTTAGTCACAGAATACAGATACGTTATTCTAGTTTGCACCATCTGTTATGGTGATTTCTACTCTTCGGTTAGCTGCCCGCCCCTCCTCAGTATCATTGCCGGCGACGGGGTTATAATGTGAATTTCCTTCTACCGACATTTTTTCGGGGCCAAGTCCGTTGGCTGTCAGGAAATCAAGAATTGTTACCGCTCTGTTCACTGAAAGCTGCCAGGAATCAGCTTCATTTTCCGGGTCATGGTTTCCAAGATCCGCCGTATTCCCTGTAATCGTAAGATGCTGTACATTTCCATAAACCTGATCTACAACCTGACACACCTTTTTCAGGGTGTCTTCGCTGCCTGGTTTCAATACGGTAGAATCACCCAGAAACAATAATTTATCCTTTAAACGAATAGAAATGGCATGGTCTGATTTTACCAAATCTACGTTGTCTTCCAAATCATTTTGCTCGATATAACCATTTAGCTGTTTATAAATGGTTCCCAGTGGATCGGCATTTTCAAGAGATGTCCCGCCTCCGCCCCCTTTGCCGGTGCCTGTACTGTCCCCGGTACCGGCCCCTGTGCTGTTAAAGGCCTCTGAAAGCGCGGTGGATACAGCCTGGACTTTAGAGGCATTTTCTGTACTCATGCCATACATAATAATAAATAAGGCCAGCAGAAGAGTAATCAAATCTGAATATGTAAGAAGCCACCGTTCACCATTTTCTGATTTCTCTTCTTCATCTGCTCTTCTTTTTCTCAAAGTTCATTTCCTCCTAGTTTTCGATGCCTGCTTTATAATGCCTGATACCATCAGGAAATGCCTGATAATACATGGCAAGTTCATTCTCCATACTCCTGACATTCGTGCCTTTGGACATCATGGACACACCGTCAATAATAATTTCTCTTTGTATCTGGCTCTTTTTTGCATAAAGTTTTATCTTATTTGCGATTGGGAGATAGATAAGATTTGCAAAGGATACTCCATATAATGTGGCGATAAATGCGGTGCTGATTTTGCGTGCCAGTTCAGCAGAGTCACCAAATCCTGCAGCAAGGACTACTACAAGACTCATAACCGTTCCGATGACTCCCATAGTCGGGGAATAACCTGCGGCTGATTCAAATACGCCTGCTTCCACTGCTTTTTGCCTGGTAAAAGAGTTAAGTTCGGATTCCATAACATACTGGATATCTTCTGTCTCCCTTCCGTCCTGGAGCAAGACCAGCCCTTCCTTTAATAGCAGAAGCTCTTCCTTTTGCAGATCGGCTTCCTTTACAATAGAGTCAAGGGAAACGATGCCGTTTGTTCTTAAAGTCTTGGAAATTTCTAATATCCTGTCGATAAGCTGCTTTGTACTGCTGGAGTTTGGCTGCTTAAGGGTCTGACCTGCAGTTTTGAATGCCCGCAGGATATCTTTAAGCGGATAAGATGCTATAGTTGCGCCTATTGTACCGCCCACTACAATAATAAAAGGACTCAGCAGCATCAGGCTGACCAGTTTTCCCCCTTCCATGAGAAATCCTGCAATCAAAGCGCCAAGGCCCAAAACAATTCCTATAAATAGTGAAATTTCCACGTTCAATTACCTCCTCTTAATTATACTTACTATATCGTCCATTTGCCTGAGATTGATAATAAATTGATAAAAAACTGCTGAAAAATATTTTTTGCCTGTCATTTGTCTTGACTAATACCATTTGGTTATGGTACAATTCACTAGCGAATGGAAGTAGGTCTTTTTTTTATGCCTAAATTTGGATGGCTTCGCAACCATCAAGTAACATGTAGTGAATAAGAAAAAAGCGAGGTGGAAGTTGTGCGCACAAGGATTACATTGGAATGTACAGAATGCAAACATCGTAATTACAACATGACCAAGGATAAGAAAGCTCATCCGGACCGCATGGAGACTAAGAAGTATTGTAGATTCTGTAAATCACACACACTGCACAAGGAAACGAAGTAGCCATTGGAAGGAAGTGGATGTCATGGGTGAGAAAACAGCAAAGACTCAGAAGAAGAGCTGGTTCAAAGGGCTTAAGGCAGAGTTTAAGAAAGTCGTATGGCCGGACAAAAAGACACTGGCAAAGCAGACCACGGCAGTCGTTTCGGTTTCCGTATTATTGGGAGTATTGATTTCTATAATTGATGCAATACTGAAGTATGGAATTGATCTATTGGTGAGATAATCAACTGTAGCAGAAAGGTGATTTTATGTCAGAGGCAAAATGGTATGTGGTTCATACCTATTCCGGGTATGAGAACAAAGTGAAAGCTAATATTGATAAGGCAATTGAAAACCGTCATCTGGAAGATCAGATTCTGGAAGTCAGGGTTCCTATGCAGGAAGTTATTGAACTGAAGAATGGTGTTCAGAAAGCAAGTCAGAAAAAGATGTTCCCGGGATATGTCATGATTCATATGCTCATGAATGATGACACATGGTATGTAGTTCGTAATACCAGAGGGGTGACAGGGTTTGTCGGTCCTGGTTCTAAGCCGGTTCCTCTCGAGGACGAAGAGATGGAAGGACTGGGAATCAAGAAGGAGAACATCATAATTGACTTTGCAGTGGGCGATACCGTGACCGTATTAAGCGGCGCATGGGAAGGCACTGTAGGTGTCATCCAGTCAATGAACGAGCAGAAACAGAGTTTGTCTATCAATGTAGAGCTGTTTGGCCGTGAGACACCGGTTGAACTTAGTTTCGCAGAAGTAAGAAAGATGGATTAAAAAACCGTGGGAGGGATTCTTTATCCCGCAAGTACCACAAGGAGGTAATTAAAAATGGCAAAAAAAGTACAAGGTTATATCAAATTACAGATTCCGGCTGGCAAGGCAACACCTGCGCCACCGGTAGGTCCTGCACTTGGACAGCACGGTGTAAATATCGTTGAATTCACAAAGCAGTTCAACGCAAGAACAGCAGATCAGGGAGATCTGATTATTCCTGTTGTTATCACAGTTTACAGTGACAGAAGCTTCAGTTTTGTGACAAAGACACCGCCGGCAGCAGTTCTGATTAAGAAGGCCTGCAACATCAAATCTGGTTCAGGTGTTCCGAATAAGAACAAGGTTGCCACAATCACAAAGGCTCAGTTAGAGGAAATCGCAAAGACAAAGATGCCTGACTTAAATGCGGCAACTGTAGAGTCAGCCATGAGCATGGTGGCTGACTCTACAGTTGCCGCATTTAAGTCAGGCATCTTTGTC
>ENA-UOOE01001457-UOOE01001457.1-fermentation-metagenome-genome-assembly--contig:-NODE-1457-length-19955-cov-7.852010_pt1 | contig 19955 bp, 24 predicted proteins | sample MGYA00245776_ERZ724021 | MGnify/ENA primary metagenome ERZ724021 (study PRJEB28704, sample SAMN03018321) | fermentation metagenome | biome: anthropogenic terrestrial biome; feature: soil; material... | reverse complement strand
CCCGAAATAGTTTCAAGAGGGTTTATATATGTACGTGAAAATATTGATTTGATTGAAGAATCAAAGACAGTTATCAGAAAAGCTTTGGAAAAATGCGAAGATGCTAAGGTTAAAGAATGGAACAATATTAAAATGGTTATAAAGGATTCTTTAAGCAGCTTTATTTATGAAAGAATAAAAAGAAGCCCAATGATACTTCCTATAATAGTTGAAGTAGATTTAAACGGAAACAACAGTATTTAATCAAGAAATCCGAAGGCTGTGCCTTCATAAAAACTAAGGGACATATAGATGTCCCTTAGTTTTTATGTATTAATCGGGGTCAGCTCTGATACATCCTTAAAGCAATAGTACCATGCAAGACAGTTCATTTCTAAGGCTTCAGGGTCTGTTGCTCTTTCAATAACCTCATCAAGGGTATTTGCAACAGGAACAATAACAGGCTCTCCAGGCATCCAGTTAGCCGGGGTGCTGACACCGTAAGTGGTTGATACCTGCAGGGCATCAATCAATCTTAATAATTCATACATGTTTCTGCCGTTTGTTGCAGGATAAATGAGAATTGATCGTATTCTTTGATTGGAGTCTATTATGAAAACATCCCTTACACTTTGCTCATAAATTCTATCAGGATTAACCATGCCGTAAAGTTCCGATACATATGCATCCCTGTCGGCAATAAGCGGGAACGGCATCTTCAGACCTGTCATTTCATAAATACTGTAAAGCCAGCCAAGGTGCGCCGGGTTTGAATCGATGCTTATACCTAAAAGTTGTACATTTCTTTTTTCAAATTCGGGATTGAGCTGTGCGAAAGATATAAATTCTGAAGTACAGACAGGTGTGAAGTCGCCGGGATGAGAAAAAAATAAAACCCATTTACCTCTGTACTGGGACATCGTTATAGTACCTTCCGTGGTTATGGCTGTAAAGTCAGGAGCAATTCTTCCGATTGTCAAACATTGCTTTGAATTTTCATTATCTATGTTATTTAACATCTATACCTCCCATATGTATTTTGTTTATTATATGAGAGGAAAAGGAGAATGTTAATGTTATGTGCCAATCAAGATATTTGACTTACAGAACTTTTGCGTTTGCGTGGGATCCGCAGGCGAATTCGGTGGGTTAGGTCATAGAAACAACCGGTGACTATTAAATCACCGGTTATCAACGCTTATTACCTTTTGATATTGTGAAAGTCAACACCTAAGATAGGTCCGAACTGGGATGGTTTATTATTTACAATACTTTTGTCTTCCATTCTTTGATTTTCTTTCGTTGAAAGAGAATTTAGATTTGGATTTAGTTTACCGTTGATATCACTGGTTAAACTGTATTGACCATCCATTTTTAATCTAATCACATCTAATTTATCAACTTTTGTTAAATCGGGAGTGCTACTTTTGTTCAATCTGTCCAATAGAATCAACCCTCTCTTTTCAAAAGCAATAAGCAATATTATATTAACCGTATTAACAAATAATATACCAATGAATTATATAATAATATACCAATGAATTATATAATATTGTAATTATTGATGAAAGGTTGTATAATTTAAAGGATTTGAAATTTATCGACTTGGAGGTATTATGAAGAAGCTAATTGCCATAATAGGTGTTGTGTTAATTATAGCAGCAGTTTATATTTGTTTAAATAATTATGTTGAAGAAAATTTAAAGGCTGTGGATATAAATGATGATTCCCCAATTGTTGTTGAAATTCCAGGGGGAAGCTCAACTAATGATATTGCGGAAATTTTGTTTAAAAATAATTTAATTTTAAATAAACGTTCATTTAAGTATTATGCCGGAAAAACAGGTTCGGATGTACAATTAAAGGCGGGAAGCTATGTTCTCTCAAAAAATATGAATGCGGATGAGCTCTTAAATGCATTGATAAAGGGCGGCTCCTCAGGAAATACTTATAATATTACTGTAATTGAAGGTTTAACAAATGAAGATATAGCAAAAACCTTGTCGGAGCAGACTTATTTAAGCTATGACAAATTTGTTGAATTAATGGAAAGCCCGGAAATTTTCAAGGATGATTTTGAATTCTTAAAAGATGAGTCTATTTCTAATCTACAGGGATACTTAATGCCTGAAACTTACAATATTTACATAAATTCATCGGAAGAAGACATTGTGAGAGTCCTTTTGAAACAATTTGACGAGTTTTATGTCAATGAAATTAAACCAAGGATGGGAAATACACGCTTAACATTTGAAGAGGTAATAAATTTAGCAAGCATAGTTGAAAAGGAAGCTCTTTTAGATGAAGAAAGAGATGAAGTTGCAAAAGTATTTTTAAACCGTCTTGATATTAATATGAAGCTCCAATCCTGTGCTACGGTTAATTATGCCAATGGGGAATGGAAAGAAAGACTCACATATGAAGATATTAAAATAGATTCACCCTACAATACTTATATTATTGAAGGATTGCCTCCGTCTCCTATAAATTCGCCCGGCAAAGTATCTATAATATCCGTATTGGAGCCTGCGGATGTTGACTATTTATTTTTTGTGGCAAAAGGTGACGGCTCGCATTATTTCTCAAACACATATGATGAACATATTGATGCGGCAGAGGAGTATCTAAACTAAGATGCCCTAACCCCATTTTTCCGACCGGAGGGAGAGAAAAATGGTAGGTAGGTCATTCGCAACGAGCGCCGATTTTGTGCGACGCAAGGAGCAAACAAAATTGTGCAGCGAGACTGCGGGGGTATTTATGGACAATATAAACAGAGAATATATAGATTCATATATTAACAGTCTGATTAAAGAGGACAATAATAAATTAAAAGAATTCAGAGAATATTGCGAGGAAAGGAATTTACCCATCATCCACAAGGAGGTAGGGCAGTTTATTAAGCTTATAATAAACCAAATAAATGCAAAAAATATAATTGAAATAGGCACTAATGTGGGATATTCCTCAATATTTATGAGCAAGGTTATGAAGGATGAGGGTAAAATTGTCACATTGGAAAGAAGTGAAAAGTTTTATAAGGAAGCATTAAAAAATATAGGTGATTTTGGACTTGAAAATAATATACAGGTTTATTTCGGAGATGCTGTTGAATCATTGGACAATATTGAGGGAAACTTTGACATGGCTTTTATCGATGCCGCTAAAAGCTATTATAGAATTTTCTTTGATAAATGCTTAAAAATGATGAAGCCTGGGGGAATTATCCTTTCTGACAACGTATTATATCAAGGAATGATTGCTTCTGACGAATTGGTTGTGAGAAGAAAGAAAACATTGGTCAGAAATTTAAGAAATTATCTGCAGTATATATCTTGTGACGAGAGATTTATAACTTCAGTTCTGCCATTGGGTGACGGATTGGCAGTTACATTAATAAAATAGGAAGGGGGACACACCATCTTGTTAACATATAGTCTGTGCTAAGCAGATGTAATGTTCCCAATAGAGAAAAAGGAGAATTTATGTTACCGAAATTATTAGCACCTGCGGGAAATATGGACAAATTGATCATGGCTGTGCAATACGGAGCTGACGAAGTTTATTTTGCGGGAAAATCAATGGGAATGAGAGCAGGCGGCAGGAACTTCACAGAAAAGGATTTGGAACAGGGAGTGGAGTATTGCCACAGGCATGGGCGGAAGTCCAATATTACCGTTAATATAGTACCTCATAACGAGGATTTAAAGGGTATTGAAGAATACCTGAAATATTTACAAAAAATAGGTGTGGATGCACTGATTGTAGCAGACCCCGGAGTAATAGAAATAGTAAAACAAACAATTCCAGATATGCGTATTCATTTAAGCACTCAGGCAAATACAACGAATTACCACACAGCGAACTTTTGGTATAAGCAGGGAGTAAACAGAATTGTTCTTGCAAGGGAGCTGACTTTTGAAGAAATTGAAACTATAGTGAAAAATACACCAAAAGATTTGGAATTTGAAACATTTGTCCACGGAGCCATGTGCATATCCTATTCAGGCAGATGCCTGCTGTCAAGCTTTATGACCGGCAGATTTTCAAACAAAGGGGATTGCGCTCAAGCCTGCAGATGGAAATACAATTTGGTTGAAGAAAAAAGACCGGGCGAATTTTATCCCATAGAAGAAAACGATGAAGGAACATTCATCATGAATTCAAAGGATTTGTGCATGATTGAACATTTGCAGAAATTTAAGGATTTAGGCATTAAAGCATTGAAAATCGAAGGAAGAAATAAGAGCGAATACTATACGGCAATAGCCGTTCGTTCCTACAGGAATGCACTTGATGAGCTCGAACTTCCGGAAAATGAAAGAAATACCCGTTACTGGAAAGCAGAGGTTGAGAAATCATCACACAGGGATTTTTCTTACGGATTTTTCTTCGGCAATCCGTACAAGGATGGTCAGCTATACACCAGCAGCAGTTATATAAGAACATATGATGTGGTTGGCATAATCAGGTTATATGACAATAAAACAAAGACTGCAACAATAGAACAAAGAAATAAATTTTCCGAAGGGGATATTTTGGAATGCTTTGGTCCAAAGGGAAAACACTTTGAATTAACAGCAAGGAATTTAACTGATGAAAACAACAATAAAATAGACTCGGCACCTCATGCTCAGCAAATAGTTAAAATACGCATGGAAGAAAATGCAGAGCCCTACTATATTTTAAGAAAAAAGATGGAATAATACAGCCGGGAAAGTGCTTGAATGGCATTTAAGAGAGCCAGAGGTTCGATCATGCTTATCCTCATCATAAAGAAAGCCTTGAAAACATTACGTTTTCAGGGCTTTTGTCATTTAAGATATGCTTTTGCACAAGAAGAGTTATCTAATCCGTTAATCCCCCTTGGACATATAGGCTGCTAAAATAGCTTCGACAGTGCCGTCAATCCCTATGCATCCACTATCAATGCATAGATGATAGTTTTCAGCAGCACCCCATCTTGACTGCGTATAGTGGTTATAGTAATTTGCTCGTTTTTTATCAAGAGTTGTAATTTTCTGTTCAATTTTTTCGGGTGGATCACCATATTCCGTTATGGCACGTTTCTTTCTAATATCCATGTCGGCAAAAATGAATACCTTCAAGAGATCATCCCTGTCCTTTAAGACATCGTCGGCACAGCGCCCTACAATGACGCAGGGACCTTGGGATGCTATTTCACGGATAACGGCAAACTGCACCAAAAACACCTTGTCATTTAGCGGAAGTTCAAAGGGTACACCGGGATTGAGCGGCGGATATACGAAGCTTCCCGCTGCCTTCATTTCAGCTTTTTCAAAAAAGTTAGCATGGATAGGGCTGCTCTTAGCAGCAAGATTAATCAGCTCTTTGTCGTAAAATGGAATGTGAAGTCTTTCGGCAAGTTTGGCTCCAATCAACCTGCCGCCGCTACCGTACCGGCGGCTGATGGTAATAATGTTGTGTTTCATAGATACACCTCCCAGCTATATGCCATTTATCATGTAGCACAATCTTCAAGCTTTGTGCTTATATTAGCACAAACAGACCAACGAGTCAATAATTTTAGTATGAACCTTTTTTAACAAACAAATGAAGATTGCTTTCAAGAATTAATTTTGGTGTCTGAAACTAAGTAACATCAATAGACATAATGTATTAATGAACTAATTTCCAACATTTGATACCAAGGCATCATAGAGCTTTTTTAGAGCCTTCTTTTCGATTCTTGACACATAGGATCTTGATATTCCTAAAAGCTTGGCAATTTCCCTCTGAGTTTTATGTTCTTTGTTTCTTATGCCGTAACGCATTTCTATAATTAATTTTTCTCTTTTCTGAAGTGTTTTATCCAATATTTCATCTAATGCTTTTATTTTTTCTTCTTTATCCAATCTGCCAACAATTTCCTCACCCTCATATTTAATAATATCGATAAGATAAATATTGTTACCTTCCTTGTCTGTTCCAAGCGGTCCCTGCAAAGATACTTCCTTTTTTAGCTTCTTGTCACTTCTTATAGTCATAAGCACTTCATTATCTATACATTTGGCAGCGTAAGTGGCAAGACGGATACCCTTATTGTTATCAAAGGTTGATACTGCCTTAATTAAGCCTATTGTTCCTATAGATATCAAATCCTCCTGATCTATTCTGACGGTCTTATATTTTTTTATCACATGTGCCACTAAGCGAAGATTTCTTTCAATAAGAGTATTTCTTGCTTCTAAATCACCTTCTTTTGATTTCTGAATAAGTATTGCTTCTTCTTCCTTGCCTAAAGGCTGCGGGAACGAGCTGCCGTTGGTTATGTAACCAAAAATAAAAATTGAAAGTGGTAATAGAATCTGTAATAAATTTTCAATCAAAAAAAACACCCCCAAAGTTATACATTATATGCAAAATATTTAAAAAACTGTATGTACACATTAAAATAATGACAATTTAAAAAAGAATCTCTTCCAGCCATGCAATCAGAGACTGCGGGCGTGTGTGAAAAATAATTGAAAAATGTAATACTTAATAGCATTTCTGCTATTAAATATTACATTTAAATTATCTGTTATTGTTGGCAGGCGGAGTTGCAGTACCGTTTTCGGGCGGCACAACAGTCCTTGGTGCGTTTGTTGTATTACCGTTCATCGGGCAGTTCATGCGTATCATCATATCTCTTAACTGCTCACAGGTCATTGACGGCATTCCGTTAGGCATACCGGGCATTGATGGATACATATTGCCATCACCGGGAGTTGTTTCGGGCATACCGGGTCGCTGCATCCCAGGCATCCCAGGCATTCCGTTAGGCATCTGCGGCATCCCCGGCATTCCGTTAGGCATCTGCGGCATACCGGGCATCTGAGGTATCCCCGGCATTCTCGGCATCTGAGGCATTCCCGGCTGCTGTATCCCAGGCATTCCCGGCATTCCGTTAGGCATCTGTGGCATACCAGGCATCTGAGGCATCCCCGGCATTTGCGGCATTTGGTTAAACTGGGTTCGCGGAAGCGCAGGCATATCTCCGTCGACATCAAAGGGTATTTCTGTGTCCGGAATAAACGGTCTTCTGTCAAAAAAATCTTCGGGCATTGTTGGCATACCGGGCATTGTGGGCATTGTGCTTGCTATTTTCAACCTGCTGTTTTGCGAAACCCTGTAATCATTTATACCCATCGGATCATAATTATATGTCATTGAATCATAGTGGGGCATATTATTTCTATAATTTGAATAATTCATACTATCCTCCATTAAATAGATTTTCCTTATAATAATATACGTTTGAAAAAAATATTAGTGAATTAAAAAATAAAGAATTCTTTACTATTTTGTCAACTTCATTTAAAATATAAATTAGGAAAAACAGGAGGCTCTGATGCATTTAACTAATTTACACACTCACACTTTTTATTGTGACGGAAAGAACAGCCCCGAAGATATGGTTTTAGCGGCAATTGACAACAATTTTAATTCATTGGGATTTTCGTCCCACGGACCGGTTGATTGGGAAACGGACTGGAATATAAAGCATGAAAAAATTGAAGAATACATAGAGATTGTTAACGGTCTAAAGGAAAAATACAAGGATAAGATTGAAATTTTCTTAGGCATGGAGTTAGATTATATTCCGGGTATTGGTTTTACTGAATTAAGCTTGTCATTAATGAAAAGACTTGATTATTATATAGGCTCTGTACATTACTTAGGGACATTTAAAAATGGTGTAAGGTGGACTGTCGATTATAATATTGATGAGCTTTTAAGAGGTATAAATGAAGGCTTTCAAGGAAATATAAGGAAGGCTGTAGAAACATATTACGAAACAATTTCAGAAATGGCGGGAAAATTTCAGCCTCCTATAATAGGTCATCTGAATTTGTTCAATAAAAATAACAAAAATAATATTTTGTTTGATGAAAGAGAAGACTGGTATGTGGAAGCTGTGAAGAAATGCTTAAATGTAATAATGAATACATCTTCCGTCATAGAAATAAACACCGGGGGAATTGCAAGAAAATATACCGAGGAGCAATATCCTTCAACCGAAATATTAAAAATGATAAAGGAAAGGAATATTCCTGTTATGGTGAATTCCGATGCGCATGCAACAGAGGATATTGCCTTCAAATTCAATGATATGTATAAGTTGGCAGCGGATATCGGTTTTGAATACCTTGTGTATTTAACCGAAGATGGTTGGCAAAGGCAAAAAATTAATTATAGTGATGAAAATTATGTATGATTATGATATTATAAATGATGAGGTGAAATTATGATAAATATATTACTTGTTACACATGGAGATTTTGGCAAGGAATTATTAAAAAGCTCTGAGTTGATTATAGGAGAAGTTGAAAATGCAAAAAGCATATCATTTTATCATGGTGACAGCTTCGAAACATTGTTAAATAAGGTTGAAGAAAGCGTAAAAAATATATCTGATGAAGAACTTATTGTATTCACCGATATGTATGGAGGAAGCCCATACAACGCGGTAATCAGAGCAATGAAAAACAGGAAGTTTTTTCATATTACAGGCATTAATTTTCCTTTGTTCATTGATATTGCCATTGCAAGGGACTCGTACGGTTTAGAGGAAATTGCTGAAAAAATAATCAAAAACGGAAAGAAAAGCATAGTGTTTGTGAATGAAAAATTTACAACAGACTGAGGTATGGAATGAAAAATAATGTATTTGTTAGAATTGACGACAGACTTTTGCATGGACAGGTGGTTGTATCCTGGATACCATATCTTAAAGCAAATGAAGTTATTGTTGCAGATGATGAATATGCAAATGATGAATTTATGTGTGAGCTTATAAAAAGCTCCGGACCTGAGGGTATTTTGGTACATGTGCTAACCATCGACGAAACAGCTTCCTTCTTAAATGAAGAAGACAATGAAAATAAAATACTGATACTTCTAAGGAGTATTGAAGGCGTTAAGCGTTTAACCGAAAAAACAAAGGTAATCAGTATAAATATAGGTGGCGTTGGAGCGGCTGACGGAAGAAAAAGATACTATAATTCCATTCATTTAAGTGACGATGAACTGAATATTTTAAAGTATCTTGCAAGCGAAAATATAGATGTGGAAATCAGAATGCTGCCAAAGGACAGGGCTGTTGAAATAAGTGGTAATTAAAATGACTTTTACCGATTATTTTTTACTTAGCATTTTTTATTTTTTGGCAAGCAGTACCGCACTTTCATTAGGTATCGGTTATTATACTGTTTACAGACCCATAATGGCAGGAATGATTACAGGCTTTATTCTTAATGATGTTCAGACGGGCATGCTTACGGGTGCGGTTGTCAATATTATTTATATTGATTTTGTATCGACGGGAGGCTCATTTAGAGGGGATCAATGCCTGACTGCCGTAATAGCGGCAACGGCAGCAATAGTTTTTAACCTTAAATCTGTTGAAGGGGCGGCAATTGCTTTTCCATTCGGGTTTTTAGGTATACTAATATGGAAATACAGATTAAAAATTAATAATATTTTCGTACATATTTACGAGAAAAAATATAAAGAGAACACATTTCCCGACATAAGTCTTTATAATGGGCTTTTACCTCAGCTTCTCCTATATTTAATGAGTACTTTGGTTTTATTGACCGCATTATTTTTAATGTCTGTGTTTAACAGATTAATTGACTTTAATAAGATAAGTGCGCTGCTGTATTATACAGGAATAACTATGATTGTATTTTCCGCCTTTAATATTTTATATAAAATAAAAAATAAATATAATTATATAATTTTTTCATTATTGTTTATAATTGCTTTAATTTTAGATATAAGAGCATATGTATTGCTTAGTGTTTTAGCTGTTACTTTGTTATTTATTTCAGATAAGCCCGCGGTTTTAAGAAGAAGTAAGACCGAAGGAATAATTAAAAAAACTGATTTGATATATTCATGGTTTATATGGATGAATTATTCTCATGCATGCTACAGCTATGAAAGGTTAATGGGCTTGGCATTTGCTCACAGCATGAAAAATATTTTTAAAAAACTGTATGATAATAAAGAAGACATATCCAATGCCATTCACAATCACACGGAATTTTTCAACACTGAGCCAAATATGGGAACACCCATACATGGGTATATAATATCATTGGAAGAAAAAAGAAAGTTAAATAATCAAAGCTTTGAAAGTGCAAATATTTCCTACATAAAAAAAGGTATGATGGGAATATCCGCAGGCTTAGGTGATTCTTTCACTCAGGTAGTATTGACTCCATTATTTATATCCATGTCCGTGATGCTTTGTCTCGACAAAAGCTGCTACTTAGCGTTAATACCCGTAATCTTTCTTTCGGTGTACATACTTTTTATTTCATACAGCGGTTTTATGAACGGTTATTTTCAAGGCAGAGAAAGTATGCTCCAAAGAATAAAAGAAGTTAAGCAAAGCAAAATAAAAATATATTTTCCATACTTATTTTCAGGAATTTTAGGTTTATCAATGGGTAAATTGCTCTTTAACGACATAAGACAATCGGAAAATATAATTACGTTAATTATAATTTTATCTGCTGCTGTTTTTACTTTTATCAGAAAAAGAGGAGAAGTATGAAAAAAAGAAAAGTGGGAATAATGGGCGGCTCTTTTGACCCTATTCATTTAGGTCACTTGGTTGTTGCAAATGAGGTTTTAAACATTTATAAATTAGATGAAATAATTTTTGTCCCTGCGGGTAATCCGCCACATAAAAATGGACTGAAGGCTGATTCGTTTCACAGATTATTAATGGTCAATATGGCAGTGCTTACAAATGACAAATTCAGCGTTTCCGACCTTGAAATAAAAAGCTCCGAAAAAAGCTACACCTTGAATACTTTAAGAGAATTTCACAAACTATATGAAAATACGGAATTTTATTTTATAACGGGTACCGATGCGCTAATTGAGCTTCCAAACTGGCATGAGCCTGAAGAATTGTTGAAAATTTGCAGGTTTATTGCTGTTTCCAGACCCGGAATAAGTATGGAGGAAGCTAAAAGTAAAATAAGCGAGATACAAAAAAAGTTAGGCGGAAATATAGAAATGTTACAGGTACCAATGCTACAAATATCCTCAACAAATATAAGAGAGAGATTTAAGATGGGAATTTCTGCAAAATACTTATTGCCTGAAACAGTTGAACAATATATAATTAAGAATGGATTGTATAGAGGAGGGGGGACACACCTCTAAAATAGGGTAGGTCTTTGAGGGTAAGAGGAATGTCCCCGTACTTGAAGGGGGACACACCTAAAGGAATGTCCTCGTACAGGAGTAGAAAATGTATATTGAAGAATTAAAAAAGGAATTGGAATTTGAAATAAGCCCAAAATTGTACCGGCACAGCATCGGAACAATGGAGGAAGCCGAAAAGCTTGCCTTAGCATACGGGTGTGATACGGAAAAAGCAAGAATAGCAGGACTGTTGCATGACTGCGGTAAGTCAAGATGCCCTGATAATTTGAAGCATGCCAAAAAAAGTGCGGAGCTTGCCGTAATTAAATATGATGTGAATGATAAGGACATAATCAATGCAATTATGTATCATACAACCGGGAGAGTAAATATGACTCTTTTGGAGAAAGTAATATTTACAGCAGATAAAATAGAGCCGGGCAGAAATTATGAAGGTGTTGAAGAAATCAGGAAAGCGGCATATAAAAATATTAACGAAGCAATAATCAAATCATTGGAAAGCACTATTGAGTATGTTAAAAAAAGAAATTTTGACCTTGATATAGAATCAGTAAATACTTTAAATTACCTAAAGGAGGAAAAATGACTTCAGTCAAAAAAAATATAGAAACTATTTTAAAAGCTTGCGACAATAAAAAGGCTTACAACTTTGTTGTTTTAGATGTGTCTAAATCCAGTTCCATCACTGATTATTTCATTATATGCAGCGGAAATAACGAGAAACAGACAGCTGCAATTGCAGATGAAGTAATTGAAAAGGGAGCCTTGGAGGGTATAGATTTTTACTATAAGGAAGGTTTTGAGACCGGAAGATGGATTTTGTTAGAAACTGATGACATAATTGTTCATATCTTTCATAAGGACGAAAGGGGAGTTTATGATCTTGAATCCTTGTGGTATGATAATAATTCATTGGATGTTGAGCAATATGGAATAAAAAATTGGAAGTAGGAGGATATTATGAATAATGTTATTCACACAAACAATGCACCTGCAGCGGTAGGTCCTTATTCTCAAGGCATAAAAGCAGGAAACACAATATATGTTTCAGGTCAGCTGCCGATAAATCCGGCAACGGGAGAGCTTTACAAAGGAGGAGACATTAAAGAAGAAACACGCATGTCCCTGATGAATGTAAAAGCTATTTTGGAAGAAGCGGGAGCAAGCTTAGCAAATGTAGTTAAATGTACGGTATTTATCAAAGACATGAACCAATTTGGGTTAATCAACGAGGCATACGCCGAAGTATTTAAGGATACAAAGCCGGCAAGGGTATGTGTGGAAGTTGCAAGACTTCCAAAGGATGCAAATGTAGAAATAGATGCAATAGCGGTAATATAAAATGTTTTGTCATTGCTGTGAACAACTGTCATTCTGCAGTCTTATTGCTCAGAATGCCGGAAGGATGGCTGTAAATACTAAAAAATTCAGGTGCCTGCCTGAATTTTTTTAATAACTGTTATATTTTTTTCGTCTTTTCTTTCTGTTGATCCGGATCCTTAAATCGTTATAAATTTTCAGGAGCAATATCGAAACCACTGCAAACAATATGAGATAACCTATAAACTTAACAATTGTAAGAAATATGTTTCCTTGATTTTCAACGGCGGTACTTTTAACGGATATGGGAGATATCAAATTTACGGTTCCTATAACTTCATTGTTAAGTGTATATTCAATTTTCCCCACAACATCATTTTTTTCAATGGGAAGAGTTATATCATTCATAATCACATTGGATTTTATATCGCCGGATGAGCTTTTTTCAATAAGCGCAGTTAATTCATTTTCTGTTATTACGGATATTTCCTTTGAATCACCGTTTGCAATTTTAATATTTTTTACAAATGTATTTTTACTGATCAATGTGGTATTTTCATACTCTCCAAATCCATAATTAAAAAGATTATGAGCATCTTGATACATTTCAAGAGAAATGCCCTTCATGGTAATTGCTATAAGCTCGGTTCCATCCTTTTTGGCGGTTGCAGCCAAGCAGTATCCCGCTTCGGGTGTGTAACCCGTCTTAGCTCCGGTTGCATATTCATAATAGGGGCTTATATATGCTCCGTCCACATATATTTGATTGTTGTTTGTATTATACAGCAACTTATTTAAGGTTGTGAAGTATCGCGGTTCATCTTTTTTATTTGTTGTTTGTATTTCATATTTAGTTGTTGCAACAATTTTTCTGAATGTTTCATTTTCCATAGCATACTTGGTAATTAAAGCTAAGTCGGCTGCGGTTGTGTAATGGTTTTCACTATGCAGACCGTGGGGATTTTCAAAATGGGTGTTAAATGCTCCTAATTCTTTTGCTTTTTGGTTCATTATTTTTACAAATCCATCCGAGCTCTTCCCATAATACTTTGCAATTGCCGATGCGGCATCATTTGCGGAAGGAAGCATCAACGCATACAATAAATCCTTTAAAGTAAGTATTTCGCCGGGCTCCAACGCTATATGGCTCCCTTCGATTTCATGGGGAGTGTCATCATCCACTGTAATAACATCAGTTAATTTTCCCATTTCTATAGCGATAATCGCAGTCATAATTTTTGTTAAGCTTGCCGGATACATTTTTTTGTCAGCATCTTTTTGTGCCAATATGGTACCTGATTTTGCATCGATTAAAATCGCAGATTCACTGAGTAGTGATGGAGCTGCATATGCTGTGCTTAAATTAACTAAAAAGCATTGGAAGATTAATAAATAGATTAATGTTCGTTTTATCATGGGTAACTCCTTGTTTAGGTATGGGGACACATCTCTAAAAAAGGTCGAGCACACCTTTAATAAAGGGATAGTCTCTGTGACACAAATGTCCACAGCGTAGGAATGTCTTTGAAGTAAGAGTAATGTCCCGGTAATCAAATCAAATAATAGTATAGCAGAAAAAACAATATTTGTAATCAAAAATTTTGTCTTTTTCAATTAATTAATGTATAATAAGTGCAGGGGATAAGAAAAATGTCCCAGAAAGTCAAATAGTTGCATTTAGGGGGATTTATGAACAACAGCATCTACAAAAAAGGTCTTGCCGTTGTTTTAATCATTGCATTAATTATTATGACTGCCGTAGGGATTAAATTGTCCGGCAAAGAAAAAGGAATTATTTTTACAAATTATGATGTTAAGCAAAGCGCTGAAGAGCTAAATAATGAAGAGAAAAAAGAAACTTTCATCTGTGTTGATATTGACGGAGCAGTAATTAATTCCGGCGTATACGAATTAATTGAAGGAAGCAGGGTAATTGATGCCATTGATTTGGCAGGAGGGCTTAAGGAAAAAGCGGTTACGCACAATTTAAACATGGCAAGAAAATTGGTTGACGGAGAAAAAATCTACATATATGAAGAGGGGGATGCACAAATTGTCTCTGAAAATATATTAAATGGCAATAAGTTAATTGATATAAATACTGCATCCGTTGATTCTTTAATGACACTGCCCGGCATAGGAGAAGTGTATGCAAAAAGAATTATTGATTACAGAAGCAACAAGAAATTCACTTCCATTGAAGAAATTAAAAATATACAGGGAATAGGGGATAAAACTTTTGAAAAGCTAAAAGATTTAATATCAGTAAATTAAAGGAGAGTATGAGATGGATGTAAATAAATATTACAGAAGCATTCCAAAGGTGGATTCAATAATGGAAAATGAAGAAATTAAAGAGTTATTGGATATCACAAGCAGGGAGTTAGTCTTAGAATGTGTTAGAGAAGCAACAGAAGATTTAAGAATATTTATCAATAATAACCCAAGTAATGAAAACAAAATAAATGAAGAAATAAAAAATATAATAAATAAAATAACCTCAGAGGTGCATAAGATCACTTCATATAATATGAAAAGGGTTATTAACGGTACAGGAACTATTCTTCACACAAATTTAGGCAGAGCGGTGATATCGGAACAAGCAGCTGAAAGGGTTAAAAATATAGTAACCGGATATTCCAACCTTGAATTTGATTTGGAACAAGGGGAAAGAGGCTCCCGATATTCTCATTTTGAAAAAATAATTTGCAGAATTACCGGGGCGGAAGCCGCAATTGCCGTTAATAACAATGCAGCCGCTGTTCTTTTGATATTGTCAAGCATGGCTAAGGATAAAGAAGTTATTGTGTCAAGGGGAGAATTAGTTGAAATAGGCGGCTCCTTCAGAGTTCCTGATGTTATGATGCAAAGCGGCTCAAAATTAGTGGAAGTAGGAACAACAAATAAAACTCACCTCTATGATTATGAGTCAAAAATAACTTCTGAAACTAAAGCTTTATTAAAAATACATACCAGTAATTACAAAATAGTCGGGTTTACGGAAAGTGTTTCAATTGAGGAGCTTTCTTCATTAGGTAAAAAATATGATATACCGGTTATAGAAGATATAGGAAGCGGTGTGTTGGTTGACCTGAAGAACTATGGCTTAACATACGAGCCTACTGTTCAAAATTCAATTAAAGCCGGAGCTGACATTGTGTGCTTCAGCGGAGACAAACTTTTAGGCGGTCCTCAGGCAGGCATCATTGTAGGTAAAAAACAATATATTGATAAAATAAAAAAACATCCTTTGAACAGAGCCCTGAGAATTGACAAGTTTACCGCGGCAGTCTTAGAAAGTGTATTTCACGAGTACATTGACGAGGAAAGAGCAATAAACAATGTTCCCGTGCTTAATATGATAAATAAAAATGCCGGGGATATAAGAATAGGTGCAGAAAGGCTTTCAAACAAATTAAAGGAATTTTCGGACTTTTTTGAAATTGATACGGCCGAATGCCTGTCTCAAATAGGAGGCGGAGCCCTTCCGCTGGAAAGAATAAAAAGCTATGCCGTATCCATAAAACCTAAAACTATGAGCTGCGCAAGCTTTGAAAGAAAATTAAGAGATTCCGAGATTCCCGTTATAGGAAGAGTCGTAAATGATACTTATTACATAGATTTAAGAACGGTTTTGGATAATGAAGACCAAATTATATATGATGAAATTAAAAATATATTTAAATAATATTCCGGAGGCAGTATGAGAAATATTATCATAGGAACAGCAGGACATATCGATCATGGAAAAACGACATTGATAAAGGCATTGACAGGCAGGGAAACAGACAGATGGGAAGAAGAGAAAAGAAGAGGAATAACCATTGATTTAGGATTCACTTATTTCGACCTTCCCGATGGAAGCAAGGCAGGAATAATCGATGTACCCGGACATGAAAAGTTTATTAAAAATATGTTAGCCGGGGTAGTGGGAATGGACATGGTGCTTTTGGTAATTGCAGCTGATGAAGGAATCATGCCCCAGACTACGGAGCATTTGAATATTTTAAATCTTTTAGGTGTGGAAAACGGTATTGTTGTTATGACAAAGTGCGATATGGCAGATGAGGAATGGATCGCTCTTGTTAAAGAGGATATAAAGGAATCCCTAAAACATACATTTTTAGAAGACGCTCCTATAGTCGAAGTTTCGTCGAAAACAGGACGGGGTATAGAAAAGTTGGTACAGGAAATAAACAATCAGACTGCAAAAGGAGTTAAGGAAAGGGAGTTAAACACAATCCCAAGGCTTCCCATAGACAGGGTATTTTCCATAACAGGCTTCGGTACGGTAATTACCGGTACTTTAATTTCAGGTGTACTTAAAAAAGGAGATGAAGTTGAAATTTACCCCGTCAATAAATTATGCAGAGTAAGAAATATTCAAGTTCATTCATCTGATGCAGAGAAAGCATATGCAGGACAAAGAACGGCAATAAACCTGTCAAATATTAAGAAGGCGGATATTTACAGAGGATGCGTAATTGCTCCCGTTAATTCAATGAAAAATACAATGATGCTTGATGTGAAGCTTAATATGCTGAAAAGCTCCAAGCGTATAATTACAAATCGTTCGAGACTTCATCTTTACACCGGAACCAGTGAAATACTTTGCAGGGTTGTGCTTCTTGACAGGGACGAATTGTCTCCCGGGGAAAGCTGTTATGCCCAGTTAAGGTTAGAGGAAGAAATTGCGGTGAGAAGGGGAGACAAATTCATTGTCAGATTCTATTCTCCGTTAGAAACAGTTGGCGGCGGAGAAATCATAGAGCCTGTTCCGTTAAAAAAGAAAAGATTTGATGACAACCTTATTGAAGAGCTAAAAATTAAGGAAAAGGGGACAGGTGCCGACGTTATTGAAAAAATAATCAAGGAAGCAAAGGATCTCATTTCGGTTTCCCAGCTTGCAAAAATAACTGCCCTTTCTGAAACTGAAATAAAAGACAATATTGAGATATTGGAGCAGGAAGAGAAAGTATCCCTCTTTAAGGTAAAAAATGATATATTCGTATGGCATAAAAGTTTTGAAGTTGAAATTGAAGAAAACATGGAAAAATATTTGTTTAATTATCATAAAGAAAACAAATATCAAAAAGGTGCTAAAAAATCTGAAATTAAGAGTAGATTGCTGCCAAATATGAAACAATTGCTGTTTGACATGGTCATTCAGTCATTTGCGGAAAAAGGCATAATAAATCAAAGGGATGAATTTATTTCACTCACATATTTCACAATTGAATATGATGAAGATTACAAAATAATTGAAGAAAAAGCATTGAACATTTTAAATGAAGCTAAATTTGAGTTTTTAAAAATAGATGAACTGATTCAGAAAATAAACCATACTTTAGCGGAGGATGTGGTTTCTTTAATGATTTCGGAAAAAAGTTTAGTTAAGTTAAATGATTTAATATCAACCGCCAAATTATATGAAGAAGCAAAAAATATCTTGATTGAATTTTTAAATAAGAATACTAAAATAACAGCGGCTCAGTATAGAGACCTGCTTAATGCCAACAGAAAAATGGCTATCGCTCTTTTAGAACATTTCGATATGATTAAGCTTACAAAACGTGTAGAAAATGATAGAACTTTCTACTAAATTTGACATTTACTTAATATTTTTCTTGACAAAAACTGTTTTTTTATGTAAGATTAATAAAAAGTTTAATTTTTGTAACAAACTAATTTAAGGAGCGTAACAAATGAAAGTCTTGATTGTAGATGACGAACTTTTAATGATTAAGAGTCTCAAATACAGCTTGGAGCAGGATAATTATGAGGTTGAATTTACTGCAGACAGCAACGAAGCGTTAAGGAAAATCTCTATAACTGAGTACGACATTGTAATACTTGATTTGATACTGCCTGAAACAGACGGTCTTGAGGTTTGCCAAAAAATTAGAGAAATGTCAAGTGTACCAATAGTAATACTGACAGCAAATAATGAAGATATGAATAAAATATTGGGTTTAGAGTATGGCGCGGATGATTATATGACCAAGCCTTTTAATATTTTAGAGCTCAAAGCAAGAATAAAAGCAATTTTAAGAAGGACACGGGGCTTAAATCAAAAGCAAAATGAACAGACTTTAGTGGTTGATGATTTTGTAATTAATGCATTAGGAAGAAAGGTAAGTCTTCATAATCAGGAAATCAATCTTACGGCAAAAGAATTCGATTTGTTACTGCTTTTAATAACAAATCCCGGAAAGGTATTTTCAAGAGAAGAGCTTTTGGAAATTATATGGGGTTATGAATACTTCGGGGATTTGAGAACAGTTGACGTGCATGTAAGAAGACTGAGAGAAAAAATAGAAAATAAAAATAAGATATATGAATATATACTTACAAAATGGGGAGTGGGGTATTATTTCAGAAATAAAAATTAAGTAGGAGTGAGGACACACCTTCAATGCAGGAAAAGCCTATGGAACAAGCATTGAAGGAATGTTCCCGGTACAGCTCTTTTTTTATTATATTCGATTGAAATTCAAGTTTATAATCAATGTAAAATCAGCTTGAATTTGCTAAGAGAATATGATAATATAATTTTGATGGGGATAGATAGGTGCTGGTGTGCCTCCTGGTCTTCAAAATCAGTCGCGGGGCGTTTGTAGCGTCCCGGGTGGGTTCAATTCCCACATATTCCCGCCATTTTAAGGAGAAATATTATGCCTAAATGTGTATTGGTATGTGTAACAAGACAAAAAACAAGCGAAAAATTGATAAAAAAAGGAGTTGAACTAACAAAAGGAGAGGAAGGCAGTTGTTTAAATGTTATACATGTTGTCAATGAAAATGATAAGCTTTTGTATAATTTAAGCGATGGAGATGCTTTAGAATATTTGTTTGAAATTACTAAAGATGTCGGTGCCGCTAATTTGGTTGTCAAAAGATCCAAGGATGTAATTAAAACAATAGTTAGCTATGCCGAAGAAATAAATTGCACCCATATCGTATTGGGAAACTCAAATAATCCTTCAAATAATTTTGTTGCTAAGCTGCAGAGGAAACTTCCTAATATTGAATTTATGCTATAGGACACAATCATGGGCAGAATTTTATTTATATTAAAATTTCTATTCGATAAAAATGTTCCTTTAAGGGAAAAATGGTGGGTTATTATACCACTGATTTATATATTGAGTCCGGCAGATTTAATACCTGCTCCGGTATTGGGTTTTAGTATAGTAGATGATTTAGTGATGCTAAGCTTTTTATTAACAAAAGTATATGATAAAACTAAAGAATACTATTATGATAATAAAAAAGCGGAAGACGATATTATTGAAAATGTTGAATATGAAATTAACAAAGATGAGGAGGAATAAGCCCTCCTTATTTTATGTATGCCCTAACCCCATTTTTCAGAGTCTTTTTTCTGAAAAATGGCTGGTAGGTCAACCGCACAGAATGCCAAATTTGTGCGACGTAAGGAGCAAACAAATTTGATGCATTCC